>Ga0209454_1000460_pt1 | contig 21647 bp, 16 predicted proteins | sample WorMetHERISLAND1_2_FD_187400 | JGI IMG/M metagenome (GOLD analysis project Ga0209454, IMG submission 187400) | Marine gutless worms symbiont microbial communities from Max Planck institute for Marine Microbiology, Germany - Olavius geniculatus... | ecosystem: Host-associated > Annelida >... | reverse complement strand
TGAGACACTAATTAGTGGCAATAAGTTTTTAAAATCTTTAATTTATCCAAATATGTTTTGGGTGATCTCCAAAGGTCAGTACTGAAAATGGAATGCGATGACGACGATCATAGACGATGGTAGACCAAAATAAAACAAGCCCGATTTATCTAATGTTTCTGTAGGCCTACATAAAGTAGCTTCAAACAGATTATTTGTACTCGTTATTATTTGTACTCATTTTCGTTCAACAGCTTTCACCTACTTTTTCTAATCAAACCAGGATGCCAAACTTGGTATGCACATTCTAGAATGGACAAAACTATAGAACAACGACCAGGGACCAGAAGCACCAGTTCAAGCACTACATTACGAACAAATTTATTCACCTTTCAGTAGAAACAGTAAGAAACACACAACAAAATAATAAAAAGCAACATAGCAATGAGCATAAGAGTGCAAAATGACCAAATGAGCCACTTAACATAAAGTGGCAAATATGAAACGAAAACAATTAGCCTACACACAGGTGCATAGCATCATGTAGTTTAACACAACGAGTGCAATTTTCAATCAGTGACGTGTTTAAAGACACTACAGACAATGTTTTCATTTGCACCTTTGTTATTGTTGTTGGTTCTTCGTCATTTCTGAAGACTGAAGACCAGTGATGACGACACGAAGGAACTCCATACTGTTCGGTCTCTAGCCATCGTGATGATGCACTCTGGAATCGATAAATCGGTCGAGTTCTTCACATCATCTGACCAGCGTCGTTTTGGTCTGCCTCGAGATCTGGTACCATTGACGCGACCGCGTAATATGCCTGTAGAGAAGTTTTCAGCTCTGGCAACATGGCCGAAGTACTTCAGCTTACGGCGTTGAATAGTTGTCAGAAAGCGGTGACTCGGAGATAGTTCATCCAGAATGGACTGGTTTGTCCTGTGTTTTGTCCAGTTGATCCTCATCATTTAACGATATGCTCTCATTTCAAAGGCCACATTTATATCTGCTGCTTTCAAAGTCCATGATTCACTACTGTAGGATGCAACTGGCCAGACCAGAGTCTGTAGTTACCTACTTTTTAGTGACATGCTCCATGCTCTGTCTTTCCACAGGCAGTTTAGTGATGTCAGCACTGATCTGGCTATCATCATCATCATCATTTCTGGCAAGCACCACTAAGAGTGCGTAGCGCCGAACGTAGACATCAATCTCCAGAGTGGACGGTTCTGAGCCAGGTCAACTGCGTCGTCCATATTGAGGTCGCTGAATTTCAGATCCTGCTGAATGGTTTTCATCCATGTAATACCAGGACGTCCCAGTGGTCTCCTCCAGTTTCCTGCGGGGGAGCTGTTAAGATCTGTTTTGCATCTGTTTCATCAGGCATTCGTGCAATGTGTCCGAACAGGGACATGTGCCTTGACTGGACTATGGCTGAGAGATGGGGTTGCTTGGTTAACCTTCTGGCTTTGGGCACACAATAATTAATCAGTGAGACTGACATATCTACTGCTACTGAAATAACCAGTCAGTTAATTACCCTGAGCTAGCAAGGTGACTGGTCAGTTTCGAGGTTGCTGCTGCGCTCATGGTGCGTCAACGGCATACCAGCCTGGTAGTCATGTAGGCCAGCTACATGACGTTGAATATCAACATCTCTCTGCTGAAACACACACGAACACAGTCAGTAATAAATAGTTGTAAAAAAATGAAAACTCCTCACCAAGACATAAGGCGCATAGAGCGGTGCTCGTCTCCGTTTCCTTAGCCCTCAGCCAGAAACCAGTTTACACTACAAAACCACAGATACGGGGCTACTATATTGTGCAGTGTGCCTGTTTACGTCCCAGCTTTCACTAGTACTCACTGTTCGTACCCACGTAGGGATGGCCAGGATGAGTTGACCTGGGTGGCCGGTTACATACTGAGATGATTTACTCGCCTACTGAGGGTCACGTCACCTATACAAGTACTAACCAGGCCCGGCGTTGACTAACTTCATTAATATGACCAGTGACGTTACCAACTAAGCCAAACCACCACTCACAAAAACAGTAATAGTTACATATGGAAACGTGGATGCCATTGTAAGACTTCACCCATTTGACAAACGCAGCAGAAGGCTGGGCTACCGCTGACTTTTGGAGTTTGAACCAAGTCGAACGTTTGAGCCACAGGTCCACCTAAACTGACAGCTATACTACTAAATGCACCATCGCCATCCACTAGTATTCAGCTCAAAACGTGATACCAGAGCGTAGAAGGCTTGAGTCGACCTGGGTGGCTGGCTAAGTACCGAGATTGTTTACCAGCAGGCTGCCCACATGCAGTCACCCATCCCAGTACTAACCGGGCCAAACGGAGCACAACTTCATTGATTCGATGCAACATGTTACCAATACACCACGCCAGCAACTAATAAATCATCATCATTAAATTCTGTACCATAAGCTTTTTAAAAAAGCACATTACGTTAAGATTCTACAGATTATCGCAAAACAATAATAATAATCATGCGGAAAATTTCTAATGCGCCATAGCCGTAACAAAGGTGTGGTTTTCTTTGGCAAGTTTTGATGCTGGTTACAGCTAGTGAATGCCGTAGAACTAAATGCTGCACATTTTGCTATTTCATGCTTGTGCTACAGTTCGCACCACACTACTAAACAAATAAAACTGCCAAGAAATACAAATTAAAATGCAATGTGGAACGCAGAAGTAAAAACCGTTTAATCGTTTCACGACGCTAACAAATGAAAGTGACGTCGTAATTGGTCGGAATATTGTGAGCAACTTACGTAGATAAGTTGTTCAGTGTCCCTCGCATGACCTAAAACATGAACAGATGATAGCTATGTTTGTTATGACTAGGTGTTCATATCAACGGTGTCTGCTGACAAGGCAGGAATTGACAATACTCGGTTTGTACAATCAAATGAATTAATATGGTAACAACGTACATTAGTAAAATTACTAACCCATCGTATCATTCAAACGCCCAGGGCCAATGACACTGTCATGTTAGCTAGAGCTCTGCTGAAATGCTGAACCTAAAGCTGCAAGACTGAAGTTATCCTTGGCTAGCTGCTGCGGCATGCTGCAATATTTGTAACAATAACGTCAGCCTCGGCCAATAGCTAAGTATCCGAAAATCCGGTCACGACTTTGACTTTGACCTTGAAATTCAATATGATCCTATTAGCTACGTAAAATTACATATAGGCCTAGCTATTAATCCCATATGGCAGGTGACGCTCCATAGCTCTGAGATGGGTTTCCCATGAAAAGCAATATCATTTTACCATTTATTGAACTGACATTTGCAGATGCATACCGCACATTTCACAAGTGGGTCTTTGGGCGGGGTTTTCGTAGGTGCACGTGACACATGACCAGACACTGGCAGCGTATGATGATGTCTGCACTGGAGCCTGTAGAACATACGGTTGCTGTAGATAGGGTCTAGGCTGGGCCGGTAGAACTTGTCTGGAGGCGGCCTGTCTTTGCACCGCCTTCAAGTCATCAGCCACCTACCAACAACAGACTCGGATGAACACATATATACAGACAGTCAAAGTCTGTAAAAAGGTGACTACATGTGCGACAAAACCGTGCATGCGACAAAAAAGCACAGTGCAGCTGTCAACCAATTCGTGTTTGGCAGCGTCATCGCACGAAACGTTTGAGGCTAAAATGACCCCAATTCAATGGCGGTCGACTTGATCACATTCGACTTCACTGGACTTCACTTGACAGCGGCATGACGACTTGAGTCGACTTCAAACGACTTCCGAAGTTTAGAAGTCATGATAAACTGTGTTATTTATAGCATAATGCATTTTCGTCATCTGCAGGCTTTGCAATGGCAGCACTGTTTTTCTGGACTTTCTGTGTGTGTGTTCTGTTTATGAGTCATTAAAAAATGCTAGTCACAGAGTCAGTAATGAAAGACGTTACAAATTGCCCTATTTGCCCAAACTCAGCAACAGACCAGTATAAGAGAATTGCTAGGTGCAAGATTATTGGTCAAGTTGACTTGAAATGACTTGTACTGAAACTGACGGCGCCAGAACATTTTGATGGCGATGCTACTACAGACCGAATTGACCCGACTTGGAAGGCCCAAGTCGACTCAAGTTCAATTACTCAATCTGACTCGCAGATCCAGCTATGGAACCGGATTAGGGGCTACACACTGCATGCAGTAGACCGCATGTATGTTGAGGTAACACAAGCAGAGATGTTGCCACGCCAGGTGTCAACATGTATGCGGCCGCCCGTCCAGTGCCCACTGCACACCAGTGTGGCTCTATCCACTCAGCGCTGCCAAACCCAAGTTGATTGACAGCTGCACTGTGCATAGCCCAGCTGCCCTATTTGTGTCGCATGTGAAGTTTTGTTGCACATGTAGGCAGGCTCTAACTCAAGTGTACTACGTTTACCAACAGAAATGATCAACGATCTCAAATTTCTGCAAAGAACGGTGCTGCCACCTGGTGAATGAAAATAACTTTGTAATACAGCTGATACCTGCCGATGGTAAAGAATTCCGAACAATGATCAAAAATCCACCAAATCATCAGAACTGCCACGAAAATCCAACCCCAAATATCACATCCTTCTTGGGTCATGTCAAACCCCTCTCGAAATTCATCAAGATCTGTCCACAATGTTTTAAATTAAAATCTAATCGACTTGCTCAAAAAACACAATGTGGAAGTAGTAAAAATGGGATGGCAAGCGGCGGCAGACCTTCTGGAAGCGATCTTTCAGCTGCAGATTCTCAGTCTTGGTCACACGCAAACTGGACTGTGTGTCAATCAGCTGAACAGACGTTCGCAAGCACACAGACGTACACTTACACTGGCTGTCAACCGACATGACAACAGAAACAAAAAACGAGTCCAAAGTAGTTTGGTAAGAGACAAAACTGCTCTCACCGATTCAAACAACTCCTCATTTCTATTAGCTAAATGGAAGCAGCAATTTGCAAATGCAAGTTGTGGCTGCTGTTTCAAGCCCCCCAACTTTCCCCTCCCCTTACCCTGAACGCTATGCTACACAACGCGTCGCTGAATCCAACACGTAAATCCTTCAAACGGTTTATGCAGGGTGCACTGCACGAATGCGACAGATGACAGAATGACGACAAATCAAAAAGCCACAGAGAAATTGGTAGCTACTAGCTACTGTCAGCAAAATCGCTTGCACTGCTAAATGCATCACCAAAACATCACTGATCATTATCACAAATCTGAAGTAACAAAGACAACGGCACATTCTGACAGTGGGTTCAAAGCAATATTATGACAATCACAGTGATAGATGTGATAGATGCTGACAAACAAATAAACCACTAATTAACTCGTGTGCCACTGCAGAATATGTGAATCACTTAAAATGGAAATGGGGGTTGCTAAATAAACAGACAAAACTCTTGAACGTGCCGTACTTTCTTCTTGGTAGCGGCGAGTTCAATGCTCGCTTCACGTAGCTTCGCGTCGAGATGTTCTATCGTTGTACGCGAAGCCTCACGGTCACGCCTCTCCTGATCGAAGTCTTCTTTAAACACCGTCATCTGCAACACAGTGCATTACCTGGTTGCCATGGCAACGTGCCAATCCATCACCTATCAAGTAGGAGCATATTCAAAGTGCACAATGTCAGCCAGTGGCCGAATCTGGTCACCTGGTTACTATGCCAACATTCCACTAACTCTATACATGTGTGCATACGATGGTTACCATGGCAACATGCCACTCAATATAGTCAGCAAAGTCAAAGTGAAGTCCTTTTCATGTAAAGTTATCAAAGCATGGGACAGTTGAAGTATGTAAGCAAGTAAATAAGTAAGATAGCTTGAAGTTGCAGAAAACAGCCACAATGCACCATGATCTCAACACCTGTAAATGATGTGTTTAGTAGCCACTTAAACTGTTTGAAGTTAGTGTCAGTTTGTCTCGGATAAGCTAGAAGATTGTTCCACAGCCTCAGACCTCCAGCAGCAGAACGTCTGTGTCCATAGCTGCCTGATTCCGACAGACAGACACCTAGACAGACACACAGACAAACAGAGAGACAAAAAGAGAACTAAGCAGACAGATAGACGCACCTGTTCACGCAGCATCAGCAGCTCCAGCATGACGTCACTGTCAGCAGCAGGCGATGACGTCACTGACGACGTCACTGACAAAAACTGCTGAGCCGCCGACTGCGACAACTGTACACTGCTTGCCTGAATTATAGCAACAGCACTAACATAACAGCATCATCATCATCATCATCATCATGAGCAGCAGCAGCACAATTAAAATTTGTGAAGTGAACTTTATTAAAGACTTTGCCAGCAGCATTCAAGCTTTTACTGCTAAATAAACGTCAATAACCATAAAACTGCCTGCAATCATGCTGAAACCAAGTGTTTTGACTTGTATTTTTATGAGCTACTAAATATACTGAAAAAATTCAGAACTCTCAAAAAGGTAGAAACCAAAATTCAATGACTTTCAAATACCAATCCTGTTTTAAGGACTTTCAAGGCCTTGAATTTAGAGAAAAAAATTTCAGGACATTCAAGACTTTCAAGGATGCGTAGGAACCCAGTGCAAATCATTTATCATATAATATACATCACAACAATTAAACATAAACAACTGAAACATATAGTAAATAATTAAACATACATTTGTGGTAGTTTGCAGAGCACGCAGCTGTGTGTCGAGTTCTGATATTCGGCGATTCAACTCACTACAACGTTCCTCTGCACTGGCATGCAACTGCTTCTCGGTATGCAGCTGCCCGAGAGCATCATCTTTTGCCATCTATCACTCAAACAGCACAACTAACTGCTAAAAATCATCAAGCACAAAAAAAACTTTACACACCCAAACTTTAAAAAAATATATCACTCAACTAAAACACACGGCAGAAAGTTATTATGCAATTATTACTCAATTTTGACGAAAGACATGCAAAAAGCCACAACCTTTCTTCTCATCCAATATGAGGCAGTACATGAGGTTGAAGAAGTGACGAAAAATCATCAGAAACTGGAAAAAGTAACAAAATACGGCAGAATAGATCAGAATTTGGTGAACCTCTTCATCCTGGCGTTGTTTCTTTGCTGAGAGCAGAAGTTCATCGAAATCTCGCTGTCTCTCGTCATCTGCCTTCTGTCTATCAGCAAGCCTCTGACGCACTTCTGATAACTCAGCGCTGAGTGCTGCCACCTGCTGAGTGTGATTGACTTGTAACTGCTTGCAGTACTCGTCCCATGAACGATTCACCGACACCAACTACAACAACGACCACAGCAACGAATAGTGCATGTAATAGCTACTGCATTCAAGTGACAACCATACAGACATTTTTATTCTCTGGGATATTTAACATTCCTTGTAATCTGTTACAAAATTTTTATCTTCTACTATAACTGATACACCGCTGTCGTAATCACCCATCAATTGATCAATCGATCCGAAATTTTAAAGAGGGCTAAATACAATACGTGGTAATACTTAAAAGGGAACGGAAAGGGTGGTAAAATTTTCTGACCCACACTGTAAATACGATATATTATGAAACAATATGAATGACAGATACCTCGATGATCATGGAGCTCAGCTTGTCGACGCGTCGTTTCAGCTCTACCTCGGTCGTTGACACCGCTGCGATGTCAACATATCCAGCTGAAGACACTCGCTTCTCCACCTCCAGCCAATCTCCAGACTCAGCAGCCGTCTGCCTGTCCAAGTCCTCACCACCCATCAGTCCAGTAGCAGTGCTAGACTCTGTCTGCCCTAGTTTGTCCAAGTACTGAGTTCGTGCTTTGAGAGTCTTCACGTCAGCCGCAAGACGTCCACGATCTTCCCTACACACCGCGGACACATGCACTTGGATGGGTGACTGTCTGCGGATAGGTAAACCATCTCGGTAAGCTTATACAACCAACACCAAGGTCAACTCAGCTTTCCATCCCTCCGGGGTAGGTAAATCGAGTACCAGCCCATCTGGCTGGGGTTAACGTGGGGCGTGTTCATCTGTGTGATCTCACATGGCAGGTGACACTCCGTACCTCTGCGATGGGTTTCCCACAAAGAACTGTACACGACTTTTAACCCATTTGTAACTCAATTTCACTGTGGTATAAACGATTGTTGACTTCATGATCCATAATTTGATGGCAATATTTTAAATCTTCCCTATATGCAAACAAATTCACTCAATTTCGACGCTGTCTTAACAACTTAGCACTTAGAGTGTACCCTGAGCTTAACGTCATGCTATATGTTGGTTTTATTATTATCAAAACTGTAAATGCCTGCCTGGTAGTTAAAGCAGTATTACTGGTACAAGGTGACGTTATTTGTACCAACAAGAATAAGAGGAAGTAGCACGTAATGATGGAAAGAATTAAAGTACACTCACAGCAGCTGGGCGATTGTTTGGTTCTTGAAAATAAGTTGATTCTGAAGCTCTGTCAGCTTCACGGTCATCTGCTCCATCATTGCCTATACAAGCAATGTACCACATTTTCGCACAAATGAAAACGAACTAAGAACTCAAAACTAATGCTTTCAACCTCAGCAGAAAGTAGAAAAATCTGTAAAAATGAAATAAAAATGTTCTGGAGCATCGGCAAAGTTAAACACAGCAACTCCACCACAGCCGAGATATATCTAGCGTATAACAATATAAAGACTCAAGTCTTAAAAACAGAAAGACTTACAGAATCATAAAATTCACATTACGGTTAATCTTGGAAATAGCAACAAAAGTAAACACAGTAATATACAACAATAAAGGCAAGAATATGGAGCAAAGAAGCAAATAGAAATCCGAGCGACCTTCTGAAGGCGAGTTTGTTTCTCGAGTTTCAAGACCGACAGACTTGTACGTATCAAGTCGGATGAGACGTCTTGAGGGGATGAAACAGCTGCCTCTGTATCTGAATGCTGATGACGATGATGTTGCAGTTGTCCGGCATCTCTCAGTCGAGCTGTTAGCTGGCTGATCTCTGCAGACAAACTTGCGTCGTCTGTGACCACTGCTGCGTCAACGCCTGATGACTGCATACATATATCGTCACAACACCAACACTACAGGGTGCCGCATGAAAAAGTGGAATATATGTGCTTTCCGTTGCTTTATGTATAGATCACGCTGTCAAACAGTTCCGTGAATGATCAGTGGCGTAGCCAGAATCTGGACGCAAGAGAGGCACTTGGGTGTGAGAAGGGATGTCGCCTCATCACTGTGGAAGGGGTCTGAGGAAGGGACTGTTCCCCCTACCAGGAAGTTTTGGATTTTTTTCGGTGGGTGAAAAAGGAGTGTTTTAGTGCATGCATCCCCGGTGTCCACCTATAGCTACACCAGTGTAAATAATTAGCCTCCATCATTGCAATGTGTATTACCGTGTTATTCACGAGTACAACATTGCACAAAATTTTGCGTAATCCATGTACCCTGTGTGAGTGTTTGAGCTTGGCGGATATGAAGAGGAACGGAATTAAATATACATGTGGTGCGAAAACTCGAAATGCACGGGAACCAAAAGACAAGTTATGGCGCGGAACGTCAAGTAGATGGCTAAAAGATGAGCGTGTGAACCTTATAGATTTGTGATGACGTAGAAGATCAGTGAGATAAGGCGGGTTACCGGTATTTATAGCTTTATAGGTAGAAGAAGCAAGCTTGAACCTGATTCGCCATACGATAGGAAGCCAATGAAGCTATTCCAGAAGATTGGTGGATGTAAGAAGAGAAAAACGAGTGGACAGCTGCGTGACAACTCTAGCAAGTGCTAGTGTTTACGCAAAATAGGCCTACGCGTCATTTTCTTGAGGTTCTTGATATCTGGTGACTTCTGAACTGAAAACTGACACACCGGTTACCCCGGCCCTTTAAAACGTTCACAGTTCGCACCAATTGTGGTTTTTCTTCGTTTTTCTGTTTCAGAGTTAGCAGCCCGTACGGGAGAGACAGACCAATGGACGGACAAGACGGGAAATTCGGCCTGTAGGGCGGCCGCGCGATAGAAGAAAGCTACGTCAGCTGCTGTAGCCTCACTACCTGAGCACGCGGCGCGATGACGTCACAGTGAGCAGGTGGTTGAGCGATTTCATCAGCTGAAGATAAACTGTTGATGTTGACAAACGACGGCGAGCTTAGCGTCGTTTCACTCAGGCCTCCTTCCCCTCCTCTCTCACCTTCCTCCGCCGCCAAATCCAGGTTTTTCCCAGCATCATCTCCGCCGCCGGCGCCGCGGCGTTTGGAAGTGGTTTCAGTTTCGGTTTCAGTGGCGCCGCCTGTCGGTGAGAGTCGACTCATCAGAACACTGAGGTGACGTACCAGCTCATCGTTCTGTTGCTTGTAGCCGACGCACTCCTTCTGCGACTCTGCATATAGTTGGTCTAACACCACCACAAATGAACAACAGCATACGCAAATAGTTAATCAGATAGCTAACACATCACAAAAAAGCCTAACGTACGCAGTTTTCGAGGACTTCACTAACTGAGGGACTTTATTCTCTGACAGACTCCAGAAACTGATTCCCGTATATGGATCGTGATCTGGATGCTGCAAATCAGCAAAAATATGTATAAACTCTTCCCTACCAACCAAAAATTTACATTAAAAATTCGTCCACAACTATGCATGCATGATGAGCATATTTTGCCGACAGACAGAATACTACAAAAACATACTCGTCGATGGAGGCAGACTAATAAAAGTAAAACGTGCCAGAAATTCGGGGCAGGGCCCAACGTGAGGCCGCCCAGCGCCGAAAGTCTGATTGGTGGAAATCTAAGATGACCCTCCGTCCTAAACCCCTTAGCAAATCTTGGTGAAATTTGACCTCAATTCCTTCCAGATAAGGGTCGTCCTTTCCCCCTCCCCCGTTTTGGTGTTGGTCGGCTATCTTTTATACACCTAAAAATGTATCTGTTAGCACGTGTCTATGTACAAGCAGCTATTTGATACTACGCGTCTTATACGCTCAGCTTACATCATCAAGCAGCGCTATACAATCTGCTCTTGGCCTAATTATTTCTTCTCCAAAACCATCACAGAATATTTTCCGATGCCTTCCAAACAAAACTGCAGAATAGGCCTGCCACATGGCTACACACCCATGTTATATGGCGGTGGCCCACTGAGGCGAATCGGAATTTTTCGTCGTCATGACATTTCTACCGCTGGTCGGAAATTTACGACGTCAGCTTGTACTTCAAAAGCCAACGAAAGGCCGTCAGTCAGCGATCAGGACATTCTTTGCTCGGGTGGGAAAAACCAGACAGAAATGCCACGCAATGGCGCACATATTAAAAACTTTCAATGAACGCATTTAATACAGGAATTTGACAATCCTTAAACTGGACGCAGTTTATACGGAACGAACAAACGCCATGCAATCTTCCTGTATTAATCATTCTCTGGTAGGCTGCATACAGCACACGTATCATTGAAATTTGTAGCTACATGGAATTTATAGTCATCAAAATAATTCAAATTACAGGATGCACAGACAAGCCCGCACTGTAGACTATGCTTTACAGAAAGTCAGCCAACAAAATTTCATGACGATCAGCTAAATTTGCACTACCATTATATGGACAATTTTTAAAATCATCTTACTAAGGCAAACTCGATTATGCGCTAACGATAAACGCAGCCAGAAACTGGAGATGGAGCGGACGGTTGATAGGGCTACAAGAAACAAAAATAAAAGAGCTGAAATCGAGGACGAATGCTGACAACAGCGGGAGTAGGGTTCTTAAGAACAGTGACGTCGACAAAAGAGGCCTAGGGGCTCAGACCCCCAGTCTTCCAGATAGGACAAGACCACGCTTAAACTGCACAAAATTTGATCAGTTGAATCTCAGCAAAAATAAGTACAACAAGCCCAGCTGTCGCTAGGATAGCCGACCGTACTGGTTGTCAGTGACGTTCAAGGTCATCAAAAATCAATGACTTTCATCTCACCTGACAAAGCGTATACCACTTCCTATTAGTAATCAAAAGTAACCTTGGCCATACTTCTTACCGTTTCCGAGATATGGCCAGTTTTCCGTTGAGAAACACACATTTTTCCTACCCCCTCCATTCAACCGCGAATTTGAAGATGTTCCCCTCGCAACAGATCGCTGAAAGTTTGCGTGCCTAAGTTTAAGACCCAGGGCTAATTATTGGTGTAAAAACTTGTCCGCTACGACCTACCGTATAGCCACAGTGGATCTGTAACAGACGTACAGGCAGGCATACGACAACTCGTACCATAAGGTCGACCGTAAGTACGGTCAGCTAATAACTGTTGTCATCAGATCCCATATTTTACAGATATAATATACACCAAATTCAATTTTGGTTGGTGTCCAACCCAAGACCCCGCTGCAAAAGCTCACAGCGCTGGATTTTAGGAGTTCTACTTTCAAAAAGAAGGAGAAAAAGACGAAGAAAGAAAAGGGAGGGGCAAAGGCTGGAAAGGAAGGGCAGAAAAGGAGTACAAAAAAGGGTCAAAACCCCTAATTCAAATTTCTGGCTACACCACTCTTGGAAAGGAAACAACAAGCCCCTCCCTCACCAAGTGGTGTAAGCGGGACGAATTTTGGGCTTGAAAATTTTGGCCTAAAAATGCGCAGCTTATAGCGGGGTCTGAATTTCGTTACTTATAGGCTACGACACAAAACTGCATTTACAGCAGTTGCAAATTGAAGCTGAGGTCTTTTTCCCTGGATAGTCCACTGGCACTGACGGATTATGCCCAAGGGCACACAAAGAAAAAGCAAGATTGTTTTTATCGTAATTAACAAGGCCAATCCGACGCCTTTTTTGCAAACCTATACACTGTGTCTCAAAAAAACATCCCTGACATTTTCAACTGTAACTTGAAAACATATTACCAGATATTGATAATTTTTGGTAAAAATATTCCTGACACAACTTGCCACTAAATGACTATTCAGTTTCCCACCTCACCCGTTTGTTTCTGCACTACCTGGGGAAAACAAAACCAGCGAAATATCACTTTTTATCCAATGCGATATGATTGACATAACGCGTAAAACACATTTTGTTTACATTTCTGACAACGTGGCTGACAATTCATTTAACTGTCCATTTTTCAACTGCCTACAGTAAAAGTGCTTAAGGTGTTGGCCCACGATGCGAACACAGGCAAGGAGACACTTTTTCCATTCATTGACAGCAGTATTGATAAAGTTCTGATCCAGACCAATCCAGGATGTGCCAGTCACTTTCTGACTTCACAAACTTTCCTAAACTTCATTTGGTAGACACACTGCTGCCTGACAGTCAAACCTTGTAATAGACCTGTTGTTGGGGCCCACAGAATAAGATAGATAGAATTTATTGGCGTTTTTTATTCATTTTAACACGCATTACGCTTGGTTTGCTTTCCCCAGGTAGTGCAAAAGCAGGCGGTGGTTGAGGTGGAAACTAAAACACGTATTTAATAGCCAGTTGTGTACGAAATATTTCTGCCAAAAATTATTAAAATCTGCTAATCTTCAAGTTATGGTGGATAATGTCGGGGATTTTTCTTCAGGTTTTTCTGTTTATTTCAACACATATTTCACTTGATCTGATTTCCCTAGGTAGTGCTGAAGCATACATTGGGTGAGGTGGGAAACTGAATGGTTATTTGATGGCAAGTTGTGTCAAGAATATTCTTACCAAAAATTATCAGAATCTGATAATTGGTTTTCAAGTTACAGTCGAAAATGTCAGGAATGTTTTTTGAGACACATTGTACAAAGCAAGAGCACGATGCTGGTGCACTTAAAAGAAATACTGATTTTTATTGATTTCCTAAAAGAATCAAAGACGTTAATACATGTTATAGTACATAACAGCACATACATCAACTTCCAATCTTCCAAGGCTCATATACTAAGTTTCAACTTCTGATCAGCTGTATGCAATTCTGCGACAGAAATTTAAAAAATGAACCGAAATCTCAGACGTCTACTAACTACTGCACTGTGGGCCGTAAAAACGTGGCACTTTACTTTTGTCAATATCTTCGCCAATTATTGACCAATTTTTAACATTCTTTCACTGGCACACTATGCAGACAGTTTGCAATAATGTGATTATTATATATCGCACCATACAGTAAATGTGTTTCTACACTACCTGGTGAAATATAAATGCAAGCAAAAACTAATGATAATAACAAAAATCTAGGTAAATGAAAAATACACTTCAGACAAACATTGCGACGAATGGTCTGTATGACACTAGACTGTGTTAGACCCACACAGTTTAGTGTCATACAGACCATTCACTGATATGTTGGTCTGAAGTGCTTTTTTTCAATTTTACCAAAATGTCTGTTTGGTACTATCGTTATGTACGCACATTTCATTGATATTTCACAAGGTAGTGTAGAGATACATTTACAATGTGGCGGGATCTATAATAATCACATTATCACAAATTGTCTGCAGAGTGTGACAGTGAAAGAATTTTGAAAATCGATCAATAATTGGCAAATATGTGGACAAAAGTAAAGTGCCACGTTTTTGGCCCACCCTGGATATATGCGAACGAACTGGAAATTCAGTTCAGTTTTGTCACTCCATACACGCCTTAGCCAATGATAATACCAGTATGTTAGGACTACCTGATATCACCCATCCAGTCCAGTGGCGTAGCCAAGGGGAAGCCCAGGGGGCCCAGGCCCCCCAATCCTCTAGACAAAACATAAGCATATGTATAAACTGCACAAAATTTGCCAATTCGGTCAGTTTAATTTCGGGAAAATAATCAACACTGTTGCCACCAGATCTCACCTTTTAAAGCTAAAATGCACCAAATTCGATTTTGGCTGGGGTTCCACCACAGACCCTGCTGGGGGAGCTCTCAGCGCCCCGCCCCCGTAGCTGGATTTAAGAGTGTCCTACTTCTAACGGAAGGAAGGGGAGGAGAAGAGGGGAGGACAGGGGAAAGCAGGGAAAGGGTAAAGATGTGAAGGCAGGGAAGAGAGGAACGAATGGGAAGGAGAAGAAAGAGGAAAAGGAACGAGACCCACAATTAAATTTCTGGCTACACCACTGATGCAGTCAGTCAGTAACGCAATTAGTTCCATGGGCGGCGTCAGTGCCCTTGCCCTTGACAACCTCGCTACCTCTCCACTGGGAAAAATTCTGATCGTAATAAAGTGCCCTCTGGTAACCATACACATGCCAAAATGTGACTCATTAAACGTCATTTTGCAAGACAATCACGAATATCTGTGATTTTTTTGCATTTCCAAATGTCAAAAGCAGGCATATTTGTGGTGTCCATTGAACGTCCAAAAGCTAAAAGTGTTTCAGCTTCAGTAGGGCTTCGTCCCCTAAACCCCTGACCAAGGACTCTGCCCCTCGACCCCGCTGGGGGCTCTGCCCCAGACCACCGTTATATGGGGTCTCACAGTTGTATTTGGGGGCCTCCAACTCTGTAGCGCCGGCACTGCCATATACTATAAGACCTATGGAGCAGACTGAAATTAAGTCACGCCTATGATGCATGCCGAATTAGTCCTACCAGCATAATATCATGTAGACGGCAAACAGTAAATACCAGCGTCAGCAAACAACTACAAGCCTATACAGAGAGTTTCCATACACGAGCGTGAAAGCCATGTGCACATAAAGTTATTAAAGCTAGAAAAACTTTGTTATATTTCACGTATTTGCCAAGAAGCACCCCATGGGTGGATTTTTCACAAAATTTAACACAGTGAGTCGTCTCGCGGGCGAAATCAACTTCTAGTCTCCATCCAGATTTCCAGGTTGCAGTATATAAGCTACCTTGCAAAGTCAAATTTCGTGCACTTGGATTGGATATTTGCAACCGGGACCCGCTCAGGGCCCTCACTATAAAGCCTTACGTACACATATCACTGTGGCACCAATCAACTGCAAGGTCTCAGATCCATGAAAAATCAAATTTTGCCAAATACTCTTCACCACTGACTTAGCCTGTTGCTAGCTGTGAACATGCATGCAGTAGACAGTATACTAACGTAAAACAAACTAAGTTGTGACCAGGCCATGCACCAATAAACACAAGAAAAGATCTCATCCGTACGGCTTTTGGCTACAGTTTTAAAGAAAGTCCAGTAAAACAAAATCAGTCTCCAGAGGGCGCCAGACAACCAGCGGCTGAATATGTATAGTGTTTTACTTGTACTCACCAGAGGGCGCCACCTATCTCTGTATCAGCTGAGAATCGCAAATTTTCCCACCCCCTCTCATTTAGCGCCCTCGTTCGGGGTGACACTATTCGAATTTATAAAAAAGCTTTACAGTAGGGTCTTCCAGGCAGCCGATGGTAAAAATCTGGCAATCCTAGCTTGCACCGTTTTTAACTGATCCACCCATGTGACATACAGACAGACAGAGAGATAGACAGACAGACAGAATTGCAATGGCTAAGACACGCTACAGCAGTAGCTGCTGTTGAGCATAAAAAGTAAACATCTGGGAATTGCTGTAGCTGTAAGCCTACTTGTACAGGCCAGACGCCCTTCCTGTTGACTCACTGACATTGTCAAACCACTGAAAAGCTCAGAAACTTCCCTCCTGAAGCTTCACCTTCAGACACGTTGATAATCCTCCCAGACCAAAGTTTGGGTAAACCTTCCCTCTAGACCCTAACAGTGGCATCAGGGAAAATGGCCCCCTAAATTTTGGGCTGTCAGAAAACTGTCAGAAAATCTTGTTCTTGTCGACAAATGTTGATCTATTTAAAGCTGAAAACCCCTTGTTTTGGGAAAATTTATGAGCAAAGTTTAAATATTGAGCATCTGTAAACTTTCATCATCTCCATAAGAAATTCGCAGATGTCTGTTGGAATTTTTTTTCAGAAAATCACAACTGCCTGCCCCGCCAACTTTTTTGACAAAACGCCGACAGAACCAATCAAAACGTTGGACTTCAAACTGCAGATTTTTTGTGTGTTATTTCAATTTAGAAAAAAAACGCAGCAATATGATTGTCAGATGTCTTCAACAGTCTTAGCAATGCATAACTGTATACAACCAGCACTTTGGTAACTAATGAGATAAATAATTCACACAAGTCTACTTACACCTTACAGGTCATTTTCATTTGCAATTTACAACTCATAAATAATACAGTCGGCAATCAAACTGGATTAGCACAAACTGACAGTGCTTATAAAGTCACAATGAAACGAATGGCACTAGAGAAATGTGATTATTATTATTATGAAATACTACAAACTCACCGAGTGTCTGGTATCCCTTCAGCTTCCCAGCATATGACTGAACTTCGGTTTTTAGTTGTTGCAGTTCCTCGTCCTTACGTCGTAGTTGCATGCCAAGGTCGTTATCCGATGTTTCGTTGCCGCTGGACTCAGCAGGTAATGCGGGCGGCCCCGGACAATGCTCAGGCAGCCTGTACTTACTCATCTCCATACAGTCGTAGCTCGACTGAAAAATCGACACTCAGCTAGAAATGATTCATAACAACCTCGGTATCTTCCAAGCACGCACGAACGTTGAACGTTCACCACAGCTTAGAACAGCTGATCGCTTCTGCAAAGCTAATAACATACACAATCAAAAAGATCCAGCTAAATTGATACCAATAAGACATACATACTGTTTATCAGATCATGCTGCAAATTTTACACGGTACGGTAAAAAATGCAGATGTATAATAGTACAGATTTTCTATGCTGTCATGTTAAAATGTTTATGATATTTAACTATAAAGTTAACTATAGTAAATTTAACCATTGGTATTGCTTGCAATTATTAACTGCAGTACTAAAATGCAGAAAAGCATAATCTGTTATTAAAATGCATTCGTTGGTTATCTCAATTTGTATTAATTAAGTTACCGGTAAGCTATGACCCTGTTAGTAAAACCAATATATTAGCATATTCCCAGTCAAATACAGCCAATTCCATGCTAATCCTTGTGTGTTACGTTTAGTCATGCCAAAGCCCAAATGACTCAAGTTTTTTAGTTCCCGGAAGCGATAGCTTTCAGAGCCGGCTTATGTTTTGCTGACATTTATTTTCTTCTTTTTTTCTCTTCACGAGATCTCCGCTCTCCATCGGACGATCACCGCAAAATTTTACACCATGTTTGCAACTGTGTTCAGTTTAATAATCCTGGTCCAAAATTTTTGGGGAGCCTCCCAAAAAAAATTTTAGGGGCCAAAACATGCAAAATTTCGCCAAATTTTGGTCAACTTCAAAATTCGACGGCAAATATCTCTGGAATGGATGAAGATATTCAAAATCGGCCAAGTACTTGATCGATCGTGATTCCTCCTGCGTTCTGTGAGAAAAGTCCGGTGAACTTTGGTCCACTAATTGCGGAAATCTCAATGTGGATTCATACCCACTCAAACTGAATTTTTCAGAAAGCCATATTTCAGCCCCTAAGAGGTGCTGCACCCCCAAATTTTTACACGCACTAGAGAATGACCAAGTCTTACTAGTGCACCTCCCACTGGAGATGGGGGCCCCCTTACATTTTTTCAAAAAGGGGTTTAAAATTGGCTTAAATTTCAGCAAGTGCGCACCTATAACTTTAGGGGTAGTAAGAGTAGTCACATGATACTTTGCCAAGTGACATGTCTCTAGGTTGGGGTGATAATGCGGGTACAACTTTTGGAGGGCACCACCCCCTTAAAATTTTGGAGGGCAAAAACGTCCAAAATTTGGTGCAATGTAAAAAAACATTCGAGTTTGACCGAGAATATCTCTGGAATGCAGAGATAACGACAAGTGTTAAACAATGTTACCAACTGTGATTCATCCCCCGTTGAACAAAAAAATTGGTGAACTTAATGGTCCACTAACAAAAAAGTTATAGGCGAGCATGTTGACCTACCCTAAGTCGATATTTGGCGTTCTGCATATGCTAATGCATTTGAGTTCGGGCCACGTGACTTTGCCACCAGGGGAATTTCACCCCCATGAATTTTCCCCCCAATCGGACTTACGGCGCCAAGCAGACTCACGTTTGGTTTTGCCCAAAATTTCTAGTTATGTCTCTTATGCTAAATTGTAGCAGTATGTCTACATTTATTAATATTATGTGTTACGAATATATCATACGAATATATCGTATGTTACACTATAGGGTTAGCTTCCATAAACCTAACCTAACCTGCTTCCTAGTTCCTATAGTTTGTCATACACAACCAAAAAATTACTGGTTCCTAGATCTTAGCTACAGTTGGTCGTCTCGATTATTGCTGTCATTATTTTTTTACCACGCGCAGTAAAAACCCCGGAGCTAAAACAAAACTTAAAGCCAAGTTGCTGAAAAAGCACTAATCCAATTCGGTAACTGTCATTATTATTATCATCCGATCCTCCGATTTTGCGATCATTCCCGTTCTGACGGACCCAGTTCTGGTTCTGACGTGGCACGAGCACAAAAAGTTGCAAATAGGAAGAGCGTGCGTGAATTTGGCGAATAGCGAGAAACGAAACAAGCCTAAAACTGAGTTAGAGTCACCTATTTTGACCACTCCCGTACAGCTAATTAAACTACAAAATCAGTTAGTAATACAGACGCTTTTGTAATAAATTATACCTACGAAAAAGCAATAATAGCAGAAAATTTCATAACGTAAATGACGCGACTCTAAATATTTACGACAACAATACCACGCTGAGAATTCCCGAGTCGCAGGCCAGGGTTTTTCCCGCATCGTTTTCTTATCTAGCAGTAAGTAAGTAGAGCGCTTGACGACTAGACGAGAATTTGTAAAATTTGGTCATAGATTAGCTTATCATGGTGCGGAACGGTAGTGCTGACACTGTTGTAAGGGCGATGAACGTTAAACATAGAAAATGGCGTTTGGGGGGGGGTCCTGTAACTACGAAACCCCTTAACTGTATGCGTCTGGCAAGGTTGTTGTCTGTCCGTCATCCACTGTCTATCAGGACGTATTGTTGTGACAAAGCATTAGGTCGTGGGGGAAAACTTTTTACACGAATAAGTGAGTGAGTAGGGTTTAATGTTCCATCCGACACAGTATAGGTCATTTCGGGTACGGCCTTTGCAGGCAAAATTGCACGTACACATAATAACAGAACAAAAGTTTAACCTTTACAGAAAGTTTAACCTTTATGAATCACAAAACACAAAAAAACGACCTTAACCTAAAATTAACTACCGATTATAATTGTGCATATATATTTATATCGATAACGGCAGTTCTGATAATCTTCTGTGTTATCCTCCAGACATTCATCAATCTCATAATGCTGTCTATTGGAGGACAGGGGGAGTGAATAACTAGCTATGCACCTTAAACCTATGCATGCAAAGTTTCAGCGATCTAGTACAAGGGAAACATTTTCAAATTTGGGGTTGAATGGAGAGAAGGTAGGAAAAATGTGCATTTTTCAACGTAAAACTGGCCATATCTCGGAAACGGTGAGAGATACGGCCAAGGTTACAATTACCCAATAATCAATAATAGGCAGTGGCATATGCCCTTTCAGACGAAATGAAAATCATTGACCTTGGATGATCTTGAAGGTCAGTACTGCAACAGCAACTGTATAGGCTGTAGCACATCTTCCCTAGTGATAGCTGGGCTTTCTTGTCTATACTGCATGTATGCTCTCCAGCCAGCATAATAATAGTTACAGACAGAATGAAAAGAACTAAGAAAGAACAACGAAAATCACCGGTTTTGCATTAAGTCGCAAGCATGTTTTAGTTAAGGTTCATGTTCATTTTGCAAACACACACTGGCAATCTTTGACATTTGAAACAAGGAATATGCATGCAAGACTGAATACAGAATTACTTGGTAATAACAACAATGTAATATAATTATTATGACACTACAATATATCACAAGATAATTATCATAATATGAAGACACTTTCCAAAATATTATAATATGGCTAATTACAAAGTAAAGGACGACACAAATTTTATGTCAAAAAGTGGCTTAGAATACAATAGCACAACACAGCATATAGTAGTTAATTTATATTAAACTGAATTTGAATTTGCTAATCTGGTAAAGATTCATATCCACTGAAAAATGTGCCAAGCAAGCATAAACTACATGTCAAGGTGTTACAAAGCATCAGGTAATATTTACAGCACAGACGTGGCCATAACAACGGTTCTGTTCACTACCTAAAATGACAGAGAACTTGCACTTCACAGTGCAAAATAAAGCATAACGATGAACAAGACAAACCAATAGGTGTATTACCCAATAAGACTTTAGACCAGCAATACACTGTCTCTCAAAAAAACATCCCCAACATTTTCAACTGTAACGTGAAAACCAATTATCAGATTTTAATAACTTTTTTGGTAAAAATTTTTGGTAAAAATATTCCTGACACAACTTGCCATAAAATGACCATTCAGTTTCCCACCTCACCCAACGTTTGTTTCTGCACTACTTGTGTAAAGCACAACCAGCGAAATATCGCTTTTTTTATCCAATGTGATATGATTGAGTAATTAACATAATGTGTAAAAACACATTTTGTTCACATTTCTGACACTGTGGCTGACATTTCATTCAGTTGTCCATTTTTCAACTGCCTACAGTAAAATTGCTTGAAGCGTTGGCCCACTATGTGAACACGGGCAAGGAGACGTTTTCTCCATTTATTGACAGCAGTA
>Ga0209454_1000459_pt1 | contig 21656 bp, 10 predicted proteins | sample WorMetHERISLAND1_2_FD_187400 | JGI IMG/M metagenome (GOLD analysis project Ga0209454, IMG submission 187400) | Marine gutless worms symbiont microbial communities from Max Planck institute for Marine Microbiology, Germany - Olavius geniculatus... | ecosystem: Host-associated > Annelida >... | reverse complement strand
TTCTTTATACAGACTATACACGTTAGGGTGACTTGAATAGACAGAAAGCATGCAGATTAATGAATTGACCCTAAAACACACTATTAAGTTTTTAAAGATAGACTGCTTTCTACTTAAGTAGAAAAAATTTCTACTTCTACTAAAGTAGTTTTATTTTGGGCTACTTTTACTTCTACTTAAGTAGATTTTTGGGGTCACTACTTCTACTTCTCCTTAAGTAGAATTTTTGACTACTTTATCCAACACTGAAATAAACACGTAATGGTTGCTAAAAACGCGTAAGCACAGGCTCGTACTCTAAGTATTTACGAGAAAGCATTCAAACAGTGCAAATCTCGCCCAAAGCTGAATGAAAAGTTTTTTTTTTTCTAAAAGCGTATCCCGTACTTATAAACCAGTAAATAATGCGTGCACGGAAACATTTCTGATACTGAAATATATACCTGGACAATTAAAAGAGAACATTAAGTGTAGTAGTATAATTATGCTTTTATAAGCTGCCAGTGTGTTGTTTCTAAACAAAATATCTCAAACACAATTATAAAATTTTTTCATAAACTTTCCATAATTAGCCGAGAAAAACGTATTAGATTTTGCAGTCAACTGCTTTCAAGTTAAACGTAAGATCGTAAAATAAAATATGCTTCTAGATGCAGTTTATGCATGACAAATACATCAGTTTTATAAAAAAAATCGTACATATCTTGAGGTTTTATCTTACGTTTTACTTTAAAGCATATAATGCAAACTAATGATCATTTTTGGTAAGTGGTTATTTTTTGACTGACTGATTGGTTTAATTGATTGATTAATTATGTCAAAAACTTCACTATTATGCTGTATAACAGTTAGCAGTTAACCTAATCCACTATAACTCTGGCCACATCAATTCCTCATAGAACCGGTGCATGCTAAAACAGTAACATGATGAGACCTTGATGGCGAAAGAACAGCAGTCGGTTGTCGATGTCGTACTGCATAAAGTTACTGACAGGCTTCAACCCTGCGTCACCGGCCAATAGTACCTCGCCATTGGTTGGACGACTGAGCATTGTGTAGACGATGCTTTTAGCTGGAGTGTCATCGTCTTTTACCAGTAGATGCTGGCACGTTATTGGTGCCGTCGACCCTGCAGCAAATCACATTCGCAACATCTGTATTACATACAACACAGCGGCCTAACACGAAGATCTCAACAGCTGCACTGCTCCGAGAGTTGAATATCATTCGGATCACATCTAAAATACTACTTACAATAAAATATCTACGGTAGTCTACAAACAGCATGGTCATTTATTTCCCACTGAAAATCAAGCTGTGTAGTGTAATGGTTATGATTCTAGGTTCGACTCCTGTTCGCCTCACCTAACCACTCAAGACAAGTTATCCACGCAAATGTGGCTCTGACACTAAGCAGTAGGCTATTCTGGTATACCGTTCATAGATTAGTAAAGGTAGTTCAAAGTACACCTAGGTACGTCGTCTCACCGGTTTACTGGCTTACGCTCTTTATTAGAACAACACCCTTTAGCTTGACCGTATTATTTCTGTGGACCACGGAGTACATACGTGACGTAAATTACATTAGTGAAAAAACGCCCAACTAAGAGCGGCAGTTGATAGCTACCTATCCAGACAGTCATGCGAGTATTCGTGACCAACGTTGGCGGTTGGTCGTTGACAGCGATCACGTCGACGTGTACAGTAGTGGCAGCAGTGCGTCTGTCAGGCCGTGATTTCAATCTCGCTGACACAGTGAACGCATCGAAGCCAGTCTCGTCGCCGCTATGTACGTAGCTCAGCGCACCGACCGCTAGCTGGTTGGCCGTGAACTGAGTCAGTGTGATTCCTGGTCTATCAGCTGCTTCGAGATGACCGTGAGACGGCTGAGTCACGATCGTGAAAACGATGTCGTCTGAGTCCCGGTAGCGATCATCAAGCTTCAGAGTGTTGCTGTCCACAGACACCGACTGACCCTCGATCACTGTCAGGTTACCAGCGCCTAGTGACAGCACCGACTCGACCACGCTAATCGTGAACTCCAGACCGTCTCTAATCAGCTCGACGCTGGCGTCGTCGCCAACATGGCGGACACGAAACCGGAAGAAGTCTCGTCCAACACCACTGCCGCTGACGTCACGATGTCTGTAGCGCACTCGGCCGGCGTCGACATCAGCCTGCGTAAACGTCCGCACGGGAGCACCACCAGTCGTCAACAGTACGCCGTGACTCGTCGCCAGCGTAACGTCATACCGAATGTCGCTAGTGCTGACTGTAAGTGACGTCACGGTGACGTTAAGTTGGTCGGTGGTGAGCACGACGTCACCGAGCTCGTCGACTGATGCTGTCATGGTGCCGTGGACGTGCAGAGTGGCGGAGGGTGGAAGTGTGGTCACGTGCTGGCGTGACGTCAAATCCACATCCACGCTGCCTGTAGTCTGCAGAGCGTCCAGACGAACTACGACCACAAACTGATCACGTTGCACCTCCTCGGACGACTGCGAGCTGACATTACGTCGATACACGACTAAACCTTGACGCACGTCCGAGAGCGTGAAGCGACGACACGTTGACCTGGTGCGTCCATCGTCATCCACCACTTGCAGCTCACCGTGCACCGGCTCTTTGACCACAGTGAACTGCACCTCGCTGGCGTTTCCGAGCTCTAGGTTCGTCTCTATCGAGACGTGATCCTCAGTTAGCACGGCTACAGCTGTGTCACTATCTGTCGTCAGTGCTGTCGACGTGTTTGACAGCAGGAAGTACGCCTCAACAGCGCGGACATCAAAAACTCCGTTCACCTACAGCAGATTTCAGTTTCGCTGTTCACGTTACTACTGTGCAGTTATTGTATATGACAAAAACAGTCGGTACAGGACTACAGGTCGTGCATTATTTGCTTTTGTGCTAATTATCGTTTAACCGTAATGATTTTCAAACATGCACAAAGTTGCGACTTTTCACTGATTTGTTTTCATTTATTTATACACATATTAGGTTATAAAGCATCACATAAAAATGTAAACCTATCCTACAATGGACTAATGTGTGCTCTGTCAAACAAAGCCTAACGATTCGTGTAAAAGCTATAAACTTACGAAAAGCAACAAAATTTAATACGTTCAACGTTTCCACCGGTGAGCATTTATTGGTACATATTAACGCACATTTGTTTAAGGGTTGAAATTAGACAAAACATCTGCCAGCTTTGAGCTACTATATTTTAGTTTGAGCTTCGAATATGTATAACTAAGTCCAATAGCAATGACCTGGAAAAGTCCGTCGTCGACGGTGAACTCTGACAGTGCGTGAGCGGCGCCTCGATGCTTGAAGTACAACTCGCCGGACGAGACGTTCTTCTGAGTGAATCGATGGACGGCAGTCGTTCGATCGGACGCCGAAACGATTTCGCCGTTTGCGATGCGCGTCCACGTATAAACCAAACGCTGACTGTCAAAGTTGATGTCAGGATCCTTATAGAGCAGGTCCTCTGTCGTCAAAACACGCCCGTGGTTCTCGACTACGTTCAGAGCAGAACGTGATACTTGCTTTGGTGCATTGTCGTTACGCAGAACAATCGAGATATCGAACTGACTGACAAACCACCCGATGTCATCGTCGTCGTTATCGTCACTCGTCGGACCTACGACTGGCACGACAAAGCGGAAAAAGTCGTAATCAGTCTCCGAGTCGTCGTGGACGTAGTAGAGCCGCTGCAGTCGAATGTCGTCGTTGCTGAACGTCGTCGCGTTGTGTTGCAGAACGTCTCCTGACGACGGGTCGACGAGTCGAAGTTCTCCATGCATCGGTCCTCGCACGACGTCGTACTGGTAGTCCGCTCTGCTCTCGGTCTCCACGTAGATGTTTTCGAGGCCGATCAGCTTATGATTACCTTCAAGCACGTCGTACAATCCGTTGTTGATGAGGACCAGGTCGCCGGTCGGTGGTTCGTACTGAAACTCAAACAACGCAACGTCAGACGCTGCGTCTGGAGTCACGAGTTGGAACTCGAAGTCGTCCCGGATGTGCATCATGAGCGCCAGTTGGAGCCGGTAGACCACTCGCCCGGCGTCGATGTCTGCCTGGGTGAAGACGTCCGCTGGCTGGAGTAGAGTGCCGCGATGTCCTGCGGTCGGCGTCAGCAGCAGGTGTCCCCGCCGAGGTGTCGACACAATGCGGTAAGTGATGTCAGTAGCAGAGTGTGACTCGTCAGAGCTGACGGCTCTCAACTCGGACGCTGTGATGACGCCCTGACGCTCGCCGGCACGCAGATTTAACCCGGTACTGCGGACCAGCTCGACGCGACTGTCCACGATGTTAATGTGCAACACATGCCGCTGGTTGCTGCGGACAGTCAGCGCGCCGACACGGAACTCAATTCGCTCGGAGCTCGGTGTCAGTGTCGTGTTGTGCAGCTGATAGCGCACTCGTTGGTCGTCGATCTGTCTCTGAGTGAACGTCGTCACTGTCATCCACTCGTCGCCGTGCTGACGTCGCTGTACATCGCCGTAGCGCGGCGTCGTCACCAGCTCATAACGCACGTCAATGTTCTGATGCACCGCACCACACGAGAAAGTTAGATTGTCACCAGTGATGACGACCGCTGATCCAGACACTCGCACGACCAGACCCGTGTTTCTCGCGGCACGGAGACCGATACTCACCGCGACGATGTGAAGTGGATGTTCGTCGCTGATCTCTTTGCCGTCAGTCACTCGTAGTGTCAGATGTTGTCTGGCTGGACCTCGATGTGCCAAGCGCACGTGACCGGCGTTGACATCAGCCTGCGTCAACCGAGTCAAATTCTTGCCATTTAGCCGTGCATTGGTCAACACAAAGTAACTGCTACCATTCATTCCGTGATCAACGATGAATTGCAGGTTTTCCGGTAAATCGTCCGCATCTATGGCGCTGAGTAAGGACGCCGTTAGACGTAGTTGCGTGTTGGTTATGACTACGAGCGTGTCGTTGGGCGGAAGTGATAACATCGGACGGTCGTTTACGGAAAGTACGCTGATCGGCAGCGTGAAATTATACGCGCGTTGAAAGTCCGCTGAAACGTCGGTCAGTGCGTTAACATCAAACTGGAGCCCAATGTCCACGCCGTCTGCTCTAGTCTCGCTGCAATCGTGAAAATACACCACGCGGTTCTGGCGCAAGTCGGACATGGAAAAAGACACGACGTTTGTCTGAAGGGACAGGCTGTCGGCAACGAAGAGAACACCGTGGATGGGAAGTTTACGTACAGTGAAAACGACGCGGGAATCGGTGATGGCGGCCTTGACGTAATCGATCAGAACGCTGATGTGTTCCGTGCTGAGGCTTCGTCGACCACCCTCGTCTACTACAAGCTCCCGCACCCTCACTGGTCCTTCCACACTCACTGACACAGCAAGTCCAGACGGCGTGCTGCATTGTTCCGTCTCACAGCGGCATTGGTACGTGTCGTAACCATCCTCGACACACCTAGTGCCGTGGCTGCACGGCTCGCCCTGACACGGGTACGTCCACACGCAGCCAGTCAGTAGATGCCGTGATGCCGCCGCTTGCCGCCAGCCGAGCTCCGTCTGTCCCACGACCAGGTGACGTACGCAGCCGACCAGTGAGACCGCCAGCGCCTTGGTGTCGGCGATAAACTCCAGCTGGCGAGACATCACGTGTCTGCGTGTTGACTCGCTCACTCCGCCGACAAACAGACGCGACGCCGTCTCGATGACTGGACGCTCTTCTCTGAGTTCAATCGGCTCCTCGACACGCTGTCCGTCAATCACAACACCGACTGACCCAGGGATGAAGTCCAGCTCAACTCGATGCCACTGACCGTCATTAACCATCACCAATGACGTCACGGCGACCGGACGCTCTCCACCAAGACGCAGCTTGAAGCGGCCAGAGACGATCTCCAGCAGTAGAAATGACGCGCTGTCAGCGTACCGTCCAAAGTCGTAGACGACAAGCGCGTCAACTGATCGAGTCCGTATGTCAAAGCTCAGCCGAGCGCCTGGACTCAACCCGGGCGCATCAAACACCACGTATGCCGCTTCGTTGATGAAACTGATCGCCTCATCCGACCGCGCATCGAACTCTGGGCTGCAGCCATCCCACGTTACGCCGTCCGACGAGCTGGCGCCGCCCTCGTGCGCGAGGTCCAGGAGGTCAATGCCGTCGAACACGACGTGATGCATGCAGCCGCGGAACGCCGGGACATCACCGGTATACAAGTACGCACCGAACGACGTCGACGTGCCGCCAATGTACACATCTCCGGCGACGTTCAGCTCGGTAAACGGCTGAGGAGTGTCGTCAGAGCGCGCGTAGACACGGTCCACGGACAGCAGCACGACGCCGTGCGACCAAGTAGCGTTGATGTAGTGCCAGTCTAGGTCAGCGAATGACGCGTCGGCAGCGCTCGACGACACGGTCAACGTGGTCTCCGCGGCGCCGAGGTCAGTGCTGAGGACGACCGCACCGGACTGCAGCGTGACGGCGCAGTAATCGCTGTCACCGGCCACCAGGAACAGCAGTGCGTCCTGTCGCGATGTACGAAAATGAAGCTCGAGCGTCGTGTGAGACGTTGCGACCCGGCCCACCGGAACTTGCACAAAACCGTCGCCGTAAAACGACACTGCACACCAACAACGAACACGGTCATTCTTCCACCGCAGCAGTATACCGATAAGCACAAGACCAAAAGTGAAACGGGGACAAACGGATAAAATGTCTCTGCTACAGTTTGCTACATTGTCGTAGTTTATCAACCATAAAACTGATAGCTAATGTCTATAGTATTCGGCACAGGTAGCCTACCGAGCTAAAAAAAAGCAGTAAAAGCAGTAAAGAACTAGGGCAAATAAACTACAGTTTTTTTGCTACAGAAAATTACGCACAAACTATCTACCTGTAGACTTTTTTCAGGAAGTTAAACAATGCATACGACTATTTTAAAATATTATCTTCGCAGTCGTTGCATCGCTATTTTTTCCTTCCGGGAATAAGTAAAGTTTTACACAGTAAAAGGTCCATAGCCAAATGTTTTACATTTTTCTCGCTATACGTAATATTTGACCAGCTATGCACATCTGCCACAAGCGACCAAGTACGAATTTTGGGCAAACATCTTTCTGACTGCGATATCAACAAAAATGCGCCTAAGATATGAGCAGAATCGAGCTCCGAGAATTCCTTTGGTGCAGGTCGTAATGCGACGCTGACGTAAATAGACACAAAGTGAACGGTGAAGTGGGCTGCTGGAGGCACGGATGAGATGAAAAGAAACACCGACAGCGCAGGAAACAGATCACCGACAGGAATACTCGGCACTCGCTGACAGCATCAATTAAACGCGCCGCCACTGCTGCCGTCAGCCGTCCGTATCCTCGTATAACTCGGCTTTCTCTCGGCCTACGAAACGCAATAGCTGAAGCAACTTCCACTTCCTGTTCTTCTATGATTCAGAGTAGACGTGAATCTGGAATAAATCTTATTACACGGCGGGACTCCAGCGCTTGTTGCGTAGAGTTCTTGCAATGTACTCGACACTGGTCCGCGGTATGTCCTGTTGAGAGAATACATAGAGGTCACGCTGTAGCAGCATGAATTGGTAGACTTCTGATTGATGTTAGCAGCAACATGATGTGATGACGTGCGTCATGACAGAAGGCAGCGACAGGCTGCAGCCACTGCTGCCGAGTACTAGGGCGCTTACTACAATCTATTATGCCATAGCGTACACTGTACAGGCCTATGCACAACTGTACATTAGTAAGTTGAACTTGATTGTTGCAGTGGCTGGTGAGTGGTGACCCAAGCCAGGGAGATCTGGATAATAGTTAGCCTACTAGAATGTGAGATCTCCCTGTCCAAGCTTATAATCATATGCTGGCCACTGTTTACTTTGTCGTCGTCAAATGTTATTATGTGGACGTCCTAATAGGCCGCATTAAAGGCTTGCCTGTCCGTCTGTCCATCTGTCTCGTACAGGTTCTTATCTTGAAAACAATATACAGAAAAATTAAAATTAGCGCAAAAGTTCCCCAGGTCTAGATTAACCCGTGCGCCAATTTTCTGTTTAAAAAGTCATGGAACGGTTGCATAATATGTCTTTCCAGTTCCGACAAAATGTTTCTAGTTCTAACAGTTCGGCAACTATTTACAGTCTGAAAAGACGGTTGAGTAGGCCTATTTCAATAACGAGCCTCTGTTTTGCTGAAACTACTTCAATCACGCCATGCAGTTAAGCTTTCCTTGTCGTCTATAAATCGAATATCATCGTATAAATTTTGGCAGTAAAAGTCTTCAGTTCTGATTAGAACTAAAAGGTAATCCCATAAATAACGGCACGCGAGCTTGGCGTTATTTTACCGCACGATATAACTCTGATAGACTTCGTACAAGTTCAGTATACAATAACACGATGAAAAGCTTCTACTGCAGTTTTATTGCAATCGTGCGAATCGCATTAAAAGCCAAATAACGAAAGCAAAATTTACGTCAACGACGACTTAAACGATCCGCATAAATTACTATTTCCTTCGAAAGACGTAGCCTACAGGTGTTACGAATACTTCTGTACAGCAGCGGTGGCGACTGGCAGCTGAGAAACATCAAAAAGATGCCGAAGACTGAAGACTGCAGGCGCTGTAGCACAAGCACCGGCCGAATTAACGCATCAGTGAATAGGCATCAAGCAGTGCCACATCAACTGTCAAAACAGACGGGTAAAGATACAGCGCAACTGCAGTAAAAAATTATATCGTGAGCCATGGCCAAATTATCAAAAAAATCGTAATAACGCCAAAATATCATTTAAAAGGCATAAAAATGAAGAAGCAAGTTCAAACACTCTTGATGTTCCTAAGTCTTCGTGCTTCCGTTTCAAGTTTCATCTATGCAGCGTGTTGGATGGGAAAGTAGCATTGTTTTCTGCTACTGCGTCACAAACTGGCGTCATATACCACGATGGTAGTGCCTCCAATATGCACTCGGCCTACAAATGTAGATTGTGGCATAACACGAGACGCACGGACAGATATGATGTGCGCAGCGGCAGCGATCACTGACAACTGAACGCACACCAGAGATGTCCAGACAACTAACCAACAGTAGCAGTTGCAGCAACCGCAGCTGCAGTGGGGATAAACAACAATCACCGATGATCGGAAGATCAACGCGAAACTTTCGGCGTTATTCCATTCATAACACTGTGAAACAGATCGATAAACGTAGCATAGTATCGCCGCACACCGCAGTTCATGTCTTCTTGTTTATTCCTACGCTCTTTCTAGAGGAAAGAAAAAAGCTTATAATCGGTGACAGAAATTAGTCGAAAATAGACCTATTTCACACTCGACGGAAAACTAGGACGCTTAATTTAAAAATATTTAACGACAGTACGTCCTTAGAGATCGTAATACCAATATTTTTTTTTGTCTCAGGCAAGACGTAGGGGCCCACAGCTTTTACTCACATTGTCTGCAGCGAGGAAACTAAATGAAGAATAAAAAACGTAACAAAAACGCTGTAGACTGCAAACTATTGGGTGGGAATTCGAATGAGCGCCTTTAAATTAATTCTGCTGAAAGCCGATTATCACCATAAAGAAAGATATCGGAACCCGCCGAAGCAGCTACAAAAGAAAGCGAAGATGCAAGTGTTAAAAGATTCTGGAGAGAACGCTACTTAAATGTAACCTTTGCAAGTTTGCACTGAGTGGCTCGCTGTAAGTGAACAGAACAGTTTGCGTTTCCAGTTATAAGCCGCGAGCGGAGCGCAGCAGCTGCGACTGCTGTAAATCAAGTCTTGAGCTGAGCAAAGCAAAGCTATGCTTGAACGACTCGGTGCAGGTAAGCTGTTTGGTCCCTACTGCTACTGCAGAGGCTGCGGCTACATGGTGATGATACTGACGCACAGCCAGGCACCGCGCGCGCCCAACAGCAACACACAGTCAACTATAACGGCCGGACTGACGGACGGATCTTTGGATCAAAGTGGGTGGATACAATCAAAGCCGAACTCGTCTAAGATAAAAGCTTACTTTTACGTGTTTTACTGGTAAAGCAGAACCGGCTAACGTCATTTAAACGATGAATGAAAAAGAGTCTGATAGCGTGGAATTGTCTACGGACGCTTCGAGGCCCTCACTTTAAAATTTGGTAGGATATGAACATTCCCCTTACCTCCGTACGCGAATGAATGCTTGTTTCTGGTCTAGGCCTACACCAGAAAACACCTAATGACATCCTAGTCTTTCTGTTTCTGTTCGAGCATTATAAATTATATAATATGCTAAAATATACATACAAAGTGGTTGAAAGTGCACTTTGTCGTGTTTTGCCAATCGACGTAGAACAGCGTACATGTAGTATACGTGTAGAAAACATAAAATCCTTCCCGAGCCATGTGACACATGCGACAGAGCTGATCTTCGTTTCCTTAGCTCTCAATCAGACACCAGTTACACTGAGACCACGGACGCGGAGCTAGTGCATTGTGCGGTTTGCTTTTCTCATACATGTACGTGTCAGCTTTCACTGGTACATTTTGCGCCAACTCGCGGAAAAAGAGCCAGGCTGAGTTGACCTAGGTGACTGGCTACATACCAAGATGGTTTACCTGCCTGTCGACGGGCAGTAATTTTGTTTCTCTTGTCATCTGTTACGACGTACCTTGCCTAACCAAAACTCATAACTGGCTTTTAGTTTTATTTTTTTTCTCACATTACTATGTTTAATTATATCCCTTTTGTACTAGCTACTTGAAGAACACAGAAGAATTTTTTTGTTCACGATGTCGTTACAGTCATGATCTATTAGCCGTAGTAATAAGAACGTCGTCGTTTTAAGTGATTTCGTTCGTCAGCAAGGTTACTACATCGTTCTCTGACGACTGATCGGTTAACGCATTCAGTTAACTGACTCACCGTAATGCGCCAGTGTGACGGAAGATTGCCAGCACGCCATCGGCATCATCATCATTAACAGAGAACTCATCAGAACATCAGTGATAGTTTGCATGCGCTTCAAACTCATCTTGTTGTTCGACGTTCAGTCTCCGCAGCTTACCGATTGCGACGTCTCACATCACACTTTACGTCCGACAAAATAAACGAAGCAACGGACCACGGCGCCGCAATCGATCTAGGCCTACGGCCAGTTATGAACACCAAGTTTCTGAGCGACAGAGAAGCGAGGAGATATCTGCGCCCTTCGGCGATCAGTCACCGGCACAGATCTCCGGTGCGCGCAGTCAGTGCACTGCCTTCGGCCTCGAGCGCGTTCAACGTAGAGCCCGCTATTTGCAGCGGCAAGCAGCGCGCCTTGGTGAAAGATAGCCTAGAGGTTAGACAAATCTCAGCTCTGACTGACGCCGATAACGCTAACAGGTTGATATCCAGTAGACAAGATCTAGACTGATGTCCGAACTTGCAGCGCCTTAATCGCCACCATACGTAACGCAGCACGCCGTCCGTTGTTAAAGGCCGACGTCTTCTCTTGATTAGACTTACCTGGCAGTGCACTGATTCTTTACAGTTCAGTTTTTCCACTGCGGACGTCAAGCCACTTAGCTCAGCCGACGTAACTCATCTACAGGGTGGGCCAGAAAGTAACCTATGGTACTTTTTCTATATCTTCGCTAAATATTGACAAATTTTCACAATTTTTTCACCAGTAGACTCTGGAAGAAATTTGCTACTCAGTGACATGCACACCACACCTTTATGTCACTACATTACCTTGTATAATAAAAAATATCCCAAAACGTACAATATCTACAGATGGTAATAAGGTCGAATGGTAAATTTTTTTAAAGTAGTAAGGTAAAATGTTAAATCTAAGTTATAGTAAGTGACAAAAAGTTTTAGGTGTAGCGACGGAGTAAGTTTTCATGTTTTAAAACATAGTGCACAGCTTGTAGAGCCGCACAACTGAAATACATTGTTCTGTATGCTCATGCCGTTAACTAAACAAGATTGCAGCCATCAACAAGCATTAATGTACATTAAAAATTAGTGCACAGTAAAATCGTTAAAATTATTTGAAAAAATGTTTAATATGTCCTCCAACGTTTTTGACATTTACTATAACTCATATTTTAACATTTGAGTTAAATACTTAAAACAATTTACCATTAAACTTTTTGCCCATCTGTAGATATTGTATGTTTTTGGATATTTATGTTTTACAAAATACACTGTGTCCCAAAAAAAACATCCCTGACATTTTCGACTGTAACTTAAAACACATTATCAGATTTCGATAATTTTTTGCACGAATATTCCAGACACAACTTGCCATCAAATGACTATTCAGTTTCCCACCTCACCCAACGTTTGTTAGCGCACTACCTGGGGAAAACGCAACCAGCAAAATATCACTTTTTTATCAAATGCGATATCATTGCTTAATTAACATAACGCGTAAAAACACATTTTGTTCACATTTCTGACACTAAGGCTGACACTTCATTCAGTTGTCCATTTTTCAACTGCCCGCAGTAAAATTGCTCGAAGCGTTGGCCCATTATGTGAACACATGCAAGCAGACGTTTACTCCATTTATTGACAGCAGTATCGATAATGTTCTGCTCCTGACCAATCCATGCACTACCAGTCGCTTCTTGACTTCACAAACATTCCTAAACTTTATCTGGTAGACACACTGCTGCACGAACAGTCAAACCTTGTAATAGACTTGCTGTTGGGGCCCACAGATTAAGATAGATGGAATTTATTGACGTTTTTTCATTCACTTTAACACGTATTATGCTTGGTCTGCTTTCTCCAGGTAATGCAGAAACAGACATTGGGTGAGGTGGAAACTAAAACACTTATTTAATAGCCAGTTGTGTTAGAAATATTTCTGCCAGAAATTATTAAAATCTGCTAATGTTTATTCAAGGTAAGGTCGATAATGTCGGGGATGTTTTTTCAGGTTTTCTGTTTATTTCAACGCATATTTCGCTTGATCAGCTTTCCCAAGGTAGTGCAGAAGCACACATTGGGTAAGGTGGAACTGAACGGCCATTTGATGGCAAGTTGTGTCAGGAATATTTGTGCCAAAAATTATCAAAATCAGATAACTGGTTTTCAAGTTACTGTCGAAAATGTCGGGGATGTTTTTTGGGACACAGTGTAGTGTAGCGACAAAATAAGTGTGGTGTGCATGCCACTGAGTAGCAAAGTTATTGCAGAGTGCACTTTTAACAAAAATTGTGAAAATTGATCAATATTTAGCGAAGATATGGACAAAGTGCAATAGCTTACTTTTTGGCCCACCCTGTATTTTTTATCGCTTATCTCTATAGAGACAGCGTCGTAGCATATGTAGTTTAGGGATCAGTGCAATGGGCTACAAACAACAAAAAGGTGTTAAAGGACGTTCATAAGATTATTTCTAACACAACGCAAGGGCGGCAACTAAAATCTTACAGGGACAGGTATTGCAAAAATTCTTGCCTTTAAAAAATATAATTAACTTTTGGTTAATTGTATACTGCCTAAACTTTCAGCAAACTTTTTCGCTAATTAAGAAGCGACATTCAGCGTGTGATGCACTAAGATAGCTGCAGCTTTTCATGCCTTTTCAGCGCTGACAGAAATGTTTACAAAAATTCCAGCGTCGTTCGCCAAAATGCGCTAGAACGCATATTCAATTTTGCAAAATTCCGGGGTAATTTTTCTCGACCATCTTTCACTGTGAACTATCCCATTGCATGGGGTAATGGTGGGATACATAAAAAGGAAAGAAAGGAAAAAAGAAAAGAAGAATTATTAGGAAGCATGACGAAAAAAATTGGTCGGAAAAGAAGAGAACGGACGGAAGTGAATGGATGAAATTTGCATTTGCTCCCAAGTGACAATCCCAAGATCTTACAGGCGTTATGCGCGTTAAGCTAATTTCACAAGTCAGCTTTATTACTGTATACTGCTAAAAGCGTATGCAAACGTTAATTATCTTACTATCAGCTGCACTGTTTTTAAGTGAGTTGATAAACAGCACTGAAAACTCGCGACATCGAAGTATCAATAACAATTACAACATCAGACAAATTAACAGCACTGGCAAAAGTTTATTATTATATGATCACCCATGTGCTTGCGCTAATGTTTACTATAATATTTATAACTACACCTGCAGCGTGTATGTAACAAAACGAACAGCAACGTCACTGCCACGTTTCGTACGTAACACGTTCGTAATACATCAAAATAATGACGACGTAACGACGATAGCGTTAACAATATCAAAGTTATTCAAGGCACAATAATTTGGAAACACGTGCAGCAAATGCCAGTAAATAAAATATTATCACTTTCGGCATGATTCTGGAAGATGTGTACTAGTGTTTTATATAAAACGACCTGTACATGTAATTGCAAAAATGTTATATTAATACAACGGCAAACAAAATATAAATACAGCCTCGTATAAAACGTTCAGCAAAGTTTTTTGCAAGGCTATGCGAATCACAGAAACAGTATAACAATAACAAAAAAAGTTTAAGACTCCGATGGCAGACACGATATGCATCCTTGCTTTGATTTCATGATTTCTTTCATTTGTGGCCGTCGACATTAATTTTCAGCAGTATACAGTTCCGAGTGGCGCAAACAAGAGTTCTATCCATGATGACCGTATCTATATATCTGCTATGTATAATTTTGTGCGTCGACTTTTACAACTTGACGTTTCTTGACACTAAAAGCACGCTTACTCTTGCTATGATCAACGAATTTTCTATAAATGTCCATTTTTAGTGAGAAGCTTGAACGGACGGACAGATCGACGGAGAAATTGCAACGTAAAGGCCGCATAACAAAGTACATCCTACAAAAAGTATGGCGCCGATATGGCGGACAGTCAGCCAGCTACTAAGTAGTTTTAACCGTCAAAACAGCAGTGCTTCATCATCGTTCCACTCTGAGAGCTGCACTAAAACACGTCGACCTCTAGGCTCTAACGCCGTCGTTGCCCTGCAGCTCGTACCACTTATGACCGACGTCATCCTGTTCACGGAATGTGTATCTGGTGTCAGAGCCAGCCTCAATGAATGGCACAGGACAACGCTCCGCATGCTTCTTGTAGTACTCATTGCGGTACTCCGTGTTGTCGTCCAGCGGAGCACCGCTCGTGTAACCGTAATCCACCGGCTTGAGACTGCGCGTCATCGCCATCTGGTGCTTTATGTAGTCGCTCTGATAGGTCGGCAGACCTTCAAACGGCGCCTCGTTCGGCTCATAACCTTGCTTCGGAGCGGGGCGTGAGCGATCGGTCGGTGCCCACTTGAGGTAGTCCACCTTGTAGTTAGTGGTGTCGTCGAACTTGCCAACAGCGCGGCGTCCCTCCTGAGGACGCGCTGGTGCGAGGCGCTCCAGTGGTTTGGGCGTGTAGTCGATGTGGGTGGTCGTGTCTAGGTTCATCTCTCCCTCCGGCTTCTGGTAGCGTTCTCGCTCGTGCAGTTTGATGCGCTCGGTCGGCCACTCGATGTAATCAGCGTGATGTGTTGTGTCTCCCTCAAACGGCGCCACAGACTGGAACGCCTTGGTGTCCGGCTTGCACGTCGCCTGCTTGCCAACCTCCTTGGGCGTGTAGTCGCGTCGGTAGTGTGACAGATCGTCCAGCTTAGCGGGGTTTGGTTCCCAGACGACCTTCTCTCTGACCTCGCGAGGTGGCAGCTGGTAAGGCACGTAGCTCTGCCGATAGTCGGTCGCATCCTCGAATGGCTGGTCGGACATCTTGGCTGCCTCGTTGGGTTTCATGCTCTGGCGTGGTGCGCCGGGGTGTTTGATGTAGTCGGTCGTGTAGTTTGAGATGCCCTCGAACTGTGCGCTTGACGGTCGATACGTGTTATCAGCCGCGACTCTCTCTGGTCGTTGCACCTCCCACTCCCTGTAGTCAGCTGCACACACACACACGTACACGCATTCTAACAGTTGCATCATGGCAGCGGACAACAAGGGGGACAGCTGCTGCTTTACCCTAAATTTTATTTTTTTAGCAGATTTTCGTCCAAAAATGCAAAATTTGGAGCTGAAAATTCCCATTTAAAAAAACTGCAAGGCAAAGTTAAAATTTTGAGCACCCGTAATCTCTTCTGTTGGAAATTTGCAGTTATTTGTCAGAATTCCATTGAAAAGTTGCAACTTACTGCCCCACTTACTTTTTTTAACTCAGGATGGTACTGCATTTTACACTGAATTCCAACTAACATCCGTCATCTGCTTTTTTACCATTACCCATAGTCATAGTGAATATGAATAGTAATATACATATAATAAAGAAGTAAAAAGTATGTTAACATATCTTGCTGTAGTGTCCCTTTAAGTTTGAAAATTAGACACATCATCGAACCTTGATAGGTTGGCTCTCCTTGAAATTTTCCAGCAGCTCTTCTTTGCTCGGTTTTGCGAATTGGTCTCGTCAGTTCGATCTGCTTCTCTGCAAATGCAGCACATTACACAGTACACTCACTGTCACTTGCAATCAAATTAAACAAATAAAAGGTGCCAACAAAATGTTTTGTTCCTTGTGTCCACTAACAATGGCAAGATGAGTTGATATTGGTGCTGATGACGGTGGTGGTTGTGGTGGCAATTAGAAATCAATAAAAATTCTGCTTTGACTGCAGTCTTGGCACTGACACTGGCAGAATGATTTTTGACATTTATCAATTAACAAAATTATTTGTATTCTACTGCACAGATTGATAAATAGAAATAGTCAAACAGAATATTTTGACATAATACATACTTGTGTATTCTTTGTTGTAGTTAGTTATTGTATCCATTTCACCTTCCGGTGGACGATATTTCTCGTTCTGATGAATATAATGTTTTTCAAGTGGATGAGGAATGTAATCCACACTAAAACAAATATTGATTCTTCATATCACCGTAAAAAATACCAAAGCAACACTAAAACATCTAACTAATAATTATTACTTTTATCACTACAAAAATTTTTTAGAAGTTTACAACAAAGCAAAACAATGAAAATGTATGGTATGCACATGTTTTTGTTTATTATGTGGCAAATTTATATAAAAGTAATGTAATAAATTTATAGCATTAGCAAACTTGCATGTAAAGAAAATTAGTAACCAGAAACAAGTAACCACACATTGTATAATGTTCTGAAAAAATCTTTGAAAACCTTGGTCTATAAAAGCACACCTTAAGACTCAGGAGCTATTGCAAAAATGTGAAACCAGCAATGCTTTGCAAGACTGTGCAAGAATGTTAAGGAGTGCAGCCTTTATTATATAGTTACACTGGAATGTGGAATGAGCCAACATAAAACTGCATTTTCACTGATGTGTAGGTGGTTTGGCAACAAGCCTTTTAGATAGAAATATATTAGTGCATTGAAACATTAATTTTGTTAGTGAGGGTCATTCCCTCCTTGATGTTCTGTATAAGTGAAAACAACCCAATGCCTGGACAACATGAGAAAGTTAGTTAACTGACTCAAAACAACATTGAGGACCTATAACATAAAAAATGCAGCAACGTAAGTACCGATGAGTGGTTGTGTCATCAAGCGGTCCTTGTCCTGTCACTGGTTTCTCATCAGGCTTGCAACTCTTCACAGGCTTCATTGGATGTTGCACGTACTTGTTGGCATACTCGGAGAATGTGCATGGCATGTTTCCACGACTCAGTCCACGCGGATTGTGAGGGCATCGATGCCGCCTGCAGAGTATGTAGCAACAAGTTCTAAACGATTTTTGTTTCACATTTTTTTACAATTTTACATTGTCTTTCTTTGCCTTTAATCACATTGAGCACACAAAATAAGACATAGGCCTGAACTCAATTTCATTCAATTAACTGTATTTATGTTTATCGAAATAACGATTTCCAGTGTTCGGTTACAGTGGTGAGAAATTTTAGGCAGCTTCAACAATAACAGAGAGCGTAACTAGTGATAACACAACAGATAATCACTGCACAAAAGGCGTGTAGTTTCTTACCCGCAAGTACAAATCTGACATATGCAACGCCTAGTCATGCTGGAAGTACGGACTGAAAAGCTCCCGAACAACTTTCCTGGTGAAATGTAGTTTAACTAACTGAAACACCTAATAACCGAGACCTGCTATTTGTATAACGACTGTCGACTGTCAACAAAACAGTGCGCTAGTTGCTAAGGACTCCGACGCTGCTGCCTGGCAACACCGACTAGGGTGGTTCTCGGTCGTCGTGCGGGTTTCCGGCAATACGCTGCAGCGGTGCAGCCTCAGTACCGATGTATTAATGATATACAATGTATTCGTCTATTCATCAAATCATAATTTATAACCAAATCAAATACTGACCGATTTTTAGGCGACCGCAGCCTTACTAACGGTCGCGCTTATGGCATGATGCTGTGTACCACTGTCTGTCGTAGGTAACGTAGGCCTCTTCCGGCCATGGTTATGTAATGTACCGTACAGTTCGTCTTTTTGAGTTGTGGGATTACGGAGATCGTAAATTCGTCATCCGCGAAATATTTCTGATCCGCCGATGCATAGTACGGGACTACAAGTCCTAGGCTTCTAGCCAGCGATAGCTTGTACCTCCTGTTATTTTATGGTGACTAATATTTCCCAACATTACAAGGTAAAGTAATTTTTTAAGTGTGGTGAAATCTTTGATGAACACGTATTTATTGCAAATTAACTGGAAGATCCATGTTATAGCAACAAAAATTATTAGCTTATTTTATTTTATTTTTGCAGGAACTAGGCTACCGTATGTTACACAGTCACAGTAAATTGTAACAGTCGGAGAAAGACAGCCAGAAGCTTCTGTATACACATACATATTATACAAGTAGGCCCATTAATATTTGTTATTAGACTACATGTTACCATATAACATGCTGTTATGTTGCGCAGTATATAATGACTAGGCCTAATCGTATCAAACAAACTGCCGTATGCACTGCAGTCACTGCGATATTAGAACTAAGCCTAGGTGAGCGCTATAAGTATTCAGCAGTGACGTCGGTTCAGCAATCACGTAAATGTTGTAACCGGCTTTCATCCACAGTGCAGCCACGAGAACGCTCGAATGACACGATGCATTTGAAGACCTGCACGTGAGTGCAAACACAAACATCCACCAGCGTCAGAGATAGTATCACAGACTGCGAGTTGGTCTAATGGCAAATACAGCATACACTCGAAGGGAAAGAGAAAGAGGGAAAGGGAATGGACAGAGGTTGGTGTGACGTGGGGAAGTTGATTTCTGGCGCTGACCAGATGACCCTGCATGTTGTAGAGTGTAGACTGTCAGGCAGTTGAGATGCACGAGTAGCCTACAGTACGCGAGTACCGGTATACCCGTACTCGCGGGTAGGCCTACGTGTAAACTTACGGGTCAGGTACGAAACATTGTTCTATCTGGAAATGTGCAAATGAATGGTGTAATCTTGACGTCGATAACCTGCAGGTCTTCTGGACGACATTGTGCAGCAGCCGAGCTCGTCGATGTCCCTTCACTTCTTGTATTTCGTGTTTGAATACAGTTTGCGTCTTGTCTTGTGCAGCATCAGCTCCATGCGCCGTGAATGACACCGCACTGTAGATCTGCGTTCACCACACGCGTCATCGCAGCTATTAATGTTTTAAACAACACTTATGGGCCTACACTCTTGCTAACGGCGACATGCAGTGACTGGCAGGTCGAAAACAGCAACAAGAAGCCCAGCTGTCACTAGGATAGCCGTTGTCAGTGACCTTGAATGTCATCCAAGGTCGATGACTTTCATCTCGTCTGAAAGGGCTTGGTTCTACCTCGCACCGTTTAGTCACAAAAGCGCATACTGATATTCAAGGTCATCCAAGGTCATTGATTTTCTTGTCTTGTCATTTGTATACCAATATGAAATTTCCTGTAAGTGATCAATAGCAACCTAGGCCTTATCTCTCATCGTTTCCTAAATATGGCCACTTATAGCTTGAAACTTTCCACTAAAAATTGCGGCCAAACCGCTGCAGATTAAAACATGATTACTATTGACAGTCTATAGAAAGTTGCCAGCACCCTATCCGATGGTACCGTTGCCGATCCCTTACGACTTACCGTTTAGGCACAATACTGCACGATTGGCATACAATAGTGCGTTATGACCCTTCGAGGTCATCCAAGGTCAATGATTTACATGTGATTTGAAAGCCAATATGTGACTTCCTATTAGTGATCAATAGCAACCTAGGCCCTATTTCGCGACAAACAGACGGACGGACGACAACTCATACCAATAGCTCGACCGTTAATTAAATACGGTAGACTTAAAAAATATAAAAAGTGATATTACCCACTATCGCAACGACTATTTTCAGTCGGCGTAGGTGCTGGTGAATAATATCACGCTCTGTTCGTGCGGTGTATGCACTGCCTAGTCTACGATGACGCCGCATGTTTTCACGATGATGATCAAGAAGCCTAGCTGTCGCTAAGGAAGGCCAACCGTCCACTGGAGTTCGAAAGCCAACAAACGTGAATAAGGGATCAATTCAGTACCCCTGTTTGGAGGGAAGAGAAGATCGGCAATGGAGGCACAGAACATTTGCAAATGTTAATTGTAGCCTGTTAATAGTAACCATTGCGGTGACACAGTTTGGCGTAATGAGCCATGCACATTTTAAGCGTCGGTACCCCTATTTTGAAAAAAACAGGGGTCCGTAGGCGTAGGGGGTTGGCGATGATACCGTCTGATAAAGCACTAAAAAGTTTCTACAGGCTGTCGTAGCGATTTGGTCACAATTTGCAATGCAATTTTTAGGGTGCAGTCAGTACCCCCGTTAAGAGGAAATAAGGAAATTGTAGGGAGTCCGACTTAGTGCCACAGGGTAGCCGCCAGGCAACCCTATTCAATTGTTTAGAACATTTTTCTGACAAGACAGCACCGTTTATCCACAATACATACGTAACAAACCACAGATGGACATAAGCCTGCGACATGGGTTCGACTTTAACGATCGGCCAAAAATATTGATAAGTAAAGGTCCGAATTCAGAAACTTTTAATTGGTTCTTGTCATAAATTTTTGGAGAAGTGGGGCGTGGCCAAAGAAACAATAGGCTTAGATCATCATGCACGATCTTTGGCATATATTATTATACTTACTAGATAAATGCCGTTGTGCGGAACGGTCAAAGTGCCGTTGGCTTCATGATACAGAAACCGACTGCCAAGATGCGGAAACTGTGTCGTCCAGACGACAATCTTACCGCTTTGTTTACCTGCGTACGCACACGTGTTGGTTCACTAATTACCTGCGCCTACACGTACATGTATGCGGTCGACTGGTTCATGGGTCTTATTCCAATATTTCGTTGCCTAGTAGGCGAAAAGATTTACATACCAGCATTGCTAGCGGTTGACTTGAGTAGCACTGCCGACACGTTGCTGTTCAGTTGACTTGCTTTCAAACCTACAATAAGCAGCAGTACTTCACTTTGTACATAAAATAATACACCTGTACTGAACCCATCACCTACATGAATGTCCAAAGTAGACATTAAGCTTTTGTCGTAACTTTATCGCATTTGCCAATTTGCGGCATTTTTACTGGCACACTCAGCAACTGTAATTATATGCAACCAATAAAGCGAATGGTGATCACTGATCACGTCATTATGCAGCGTGTAGTTACATTACCTTGTGA
>Ga0209454_1000456_pt1 | contig 21712 bp, 17 predicted proteins | sample WorMetHERISLAND1_2_FD_187400 | JGI IMG/M metagenome (GOLD analysis project Ga0209454, IMG submission 187400) | Marine gutless worms symbiont microbial communities from Max Planck institute for Marine Microbiology, Germany - Olavius geniculatus... | ecosystem: Host-associated > Annelida >... | reverse complement strand
CTACTAAACATGCTTAACTGCTCATTTGTTGGAGTAATTAGACCTACTCTATTTTACAGAGGCATTGGACAGACTCCGTGTTCGTATGAACATTATCTTGTTCATTTATGCAAAGTCACCCGCTTATGGTAGGCCTACAAACAAAAAGTTTGAGCCCATGCTCATGACACGCGCGATTATACTGGAAAAAAACATAGTTAGAGTCCATGCTGAATAATTCTGTTGTAAGCTTTTACGACAACTATTGTTTAATTTTTAAAGGCCGGAAAACAAGACCACTAATGCATTGAAAATTAGTCGCTTTCAACTATTCTACTGTTCATTGTTGCCTCCTCTCTCTCTCCTCGTGCAACAACGCTGGCGAATATCCGTTTTAAACATGTATTGTCCCAAACTATACTTATACCCCATTTACACGATCAAGCAAACATCGAGCAATCATCGAGCAAACATCCAACAAATGCATTCAAAATACACGTGCACGACGTGTGCTTTAACTGCTCGATGTTTGCTTGATGATTGTTTGATCGTGTAAACGGGATATTACTAGCGAAGATTTCGTAGGAGAAAAGCGGAATACGTTCATTCGTTTTCACAGTTGTTTTTGAAAGCAAGGCGGAAAATTCTAGTGAAAGATGATGAAAACAAATTTTAGCTCAACATGGCATTTCAAGGTCATTCTGGGTTAATCATTTTAAGATCACTGGAAAGCCGATAAGGCATTTCATGATGCTGCGTTATAGCATTAATTTAAACTCATGAATGGTAAATAAAAATTAATTTGTATGTAAATGTTCTTAAGATATGGCAAACGAAATTGCCGAAGATCGCCGGTTTTGACCGCCCGACAGTCGTTTGAGGCGACTTACCACGGAACACCCACGGATATCCACATGAAAGCAGAATCCCTGAGCTACATTTTTGTTGCTGGCGATATGAGTCTACCCACTTTCAAATTTCTGTGGAAAGCTCCGAAAGACGCAGCATTTGTTCATTAAAGTTCAGTACAACCGTTCAAGGTCATCCAAGGTCGTTGACTTTGGTAGCAATCAACAAAACATGTGTGAGCTAGTGATTAATAGTAGCACTAGCCCTATTTTGCGCCGTTACTGAGATAGGCCTATAGTGAGTTATTGGTTCAAAATCGCCATTTTTTACCCCCTCTTATTTAGCGCCCTCGATCGAGATGACCGCTCTCGATTTTCCGGAAAAGCTTAACGGTTCCTAAAACTATAGACTTTGTGGTAGCCACAGTAAAGATTTTGTGATCCTAAGTTGCGTTATTTTAACACAATACCGCAGTGTGATGGACAGACAGACGGACAGACGCCTCAACGATAGCCAAAACGCGCTTAGCACTACGTGCTGTCGTTGGATCATCATGTCGTCGTCTAGCATTAGGCCTATGTTAGACGATGACATGATGATGGAGCGATCGGAACTCATACAGAAAGTAATTCAGACGCCACACAAAATGTTTTCGGAGGGCATGTCAGACTAGTTTCTGTTGCGTTAACACTTTTAACAGTTCAAACAGACTTCAGTACTATTATTCACTGTGGACGCGCAAGTCTTAGGAGGCTTAAGTTGCTTGAATTTCTTTGCAGTAATATTCCCCGCAGACTTGTTAGGCTTAGCTGCTGTATAGTATGGAACGAACTAAGCCTAAACGTTTTATGTCCGTCTAAGCAGCTATGCATGGAGTGAGGCCTAGGCCTATATTTTAGGCTGTAGCATTATGCTAGTTGCATACATCAGTCCGTGGTCTATGAGTCGCGCCAGATGGACTGCACGCTGCTTCACATAAACGTATACAGTTTATTGATGGCAAAGTGAGTGATCTATGAGACAGTTCGCGGCTTGGCTCCAGCGAACGATCCGACGAGTAGGCCCCCCTACATGCCCAGCCAGCCAAAGCAGTTACTAAGGCGTGTACAGAGCGACAAAACTGAACTGAACTAAACTGACACAGTTTAGTTTTTGACGAACTGACAAAAACAGGGCGAGCTCATTGGTCAGTGGCTGATACGTATACGTGACTATAATCATGAGACCACTTACGTCATTACTGCATGCAATTTGCCAGGTCGTCAAAAACTGAACCACGTCAGTTCAATTTAGTTCAGTACAGTTACGTCACTCTGTAGACCCACGCATCTTTAAGCAAGGCAATCGAAGCGCACAACGAGCTGCGCCTCGTCAATTATCATAAACTGCTTACTGCAAATCGCGAGTTTTTAATCTGTCAGTTTTTTTAGAAACTTCGAGTTCCTCGCGCAGACAAAAGTCGCAAAATTGACATACTGAAAAAACCTGAAATTGTACGAGTTTCGGTAGAAAACTCCAGTTAAAAAATTGTACTTTATATTTTACCCATCTGTGTAGCTGTTAAATTGTCTATTGTGTGCACGCAGCCTACGTATCTTGTATGCATAGCTTTTCGACTTTTGTGAAGTATCGCAAATCAGCGAAAGAGTTGGTGGAGAAAATTCATGCATATTCGTATAACCGCGACTTATCAAAACGCAAGCACATAGACAATGGACAATGTACTACCAGTTTAAATGTTCATAGGCCCATACGCACTGTGTATCAAAAAACAATTGCAATGGCAAAAAAAACTGTTTGCCGGCCGGCTGACTCGCACAACTTCTTGGATTCGTCGGGCATATGTCGCTGCGTAAACCACGACGGAAGAATGCGTTACTTCGCTTCTGGTTCGTCACTAATGAACGATGACGTCCAAGTACCCCACCTTTACTGGTGAAAGGGAGTCGCGACCCTTCCGTGAGGAGCGAGGGACATGCCGACAGTCGTTATGGCATTGTGGCTGTTGGCTTATCACGTTATACACTTCACACTGTCAACTACCCGACATGGTCTGGAGTCTTCAACAAGTTGAAGTTTGACCATCTACTAAAGAAGAAGAAGAAGTATTTTCAACTGTCAGACAACAGCGTTTGACAGCGTGTTCATGATTGTTTACGCTATAATATAGGCGTAATCGTCGCGCGCGCATTGTATGACTTACGAATTGCGAAAATAGCAGCCGCGGGCGGCGCTGCCAATGCCAAGGTAGCATCTCGGCCACCTGTATTGGCTGCAGAGGCTGCGGGACCATGAGCAACACTTGCAGGGGCCGGCGTCGGTATGTTGAGCCGAAGATAGCCAAGGCAACTGGGCGGTGGTTGGTCAGCGCCTGGGCTGGATCGTCTAGATAGCATTGTAGTCTACACAGACAGTCGAGCATCGCCGGTTTCGCCTCGCCTCCTCGGTGAGTGTCATATTTAGACGCAGCTTCTCGACGTACATCAGCTAACAGCAAACTCAAGAGACTTAACACCGCAGGCGTATATGCTTGTGGGCTTTCTTCCAGTGCCGCAAAAGAACGTACGTGTGAAATCAATGAAGAACAGGTTCAATCGGAGTTACGCCAAGTGTAGTGAATGTGAAGTCACAAGGAACGCTTTATGAATTGCGTCTTCGCCGTCATAGGCGGATTTGGGGGGGGGGCAAAGAGGCCATGTCCCCCAAGATGCCAAAAGTCGCCCTTTTTGGCTTGCATATGCAGTGCATCATAAATTTGTGCAACAAAACAAATAAAATTTATACTCAACATATGCATTTTGGGGGTTTTCGTGGCGAAAAAGCGTTTGCTTCCGGAGCAGCGCCGTGGCGACCGGCCCCTCCCCAAGAAGTGTACCTTTGTTTTCGGCTTTCGGCCTCAATATGTGACCCTTGGGGGCTAGTTCGCTTCTTGTGACTCCAATTTCTGGCTACGCTTACGTAAAAGTAAGTAACAATGAACAATATATAATGCCAAGGGCGTCTACGCCATATATAAACTTATAGGAGCAAATGCTCCAAGTAAAAAATATACAGGTTTATTGGGGGAATTAGGGAGAAAGTTGAATATTATTGTTGTTCTGCATTTCTAATATATTTGCAATATCTTGCAAGCAGATGTGTTCTGTGACGCTTAGAATGCACCAAATTCGTTTTTCGCCGGGGCTCCGCTCCGGTGGGGGAGCTGACGACGCTCCCACAAACCCTTAGTTGGCTCGGGAGAGAGATACCCTCTCCCTTTTCTTCACCCTGCGGCGCCTCGCCTTGAGTTAGGGGAAAACTTGCTCCAAGGACTTAGAGGGATCGATAGACGTCCCTGAGTAACGCTCTTTATCGCATGCAGGTAAATTTCCGTGGCAATTTTTGCGTTCCTTGTGTATTTCTATACTGTTTTCGTTATAGGAAAAAAAACGAAATTCAGCACCAAGAGTCCACGAAAATACGGCATTTTGACCCATAATTCTAAAAAAAACTTCTGGGTAGAGGATTACCCCTCTCTAGGCCCGTCCTCCTGTGGGGAGGGGGACACTCCCACACACCCCAGCCCCTTTGGCGCCTTCGGCGCCTCGACTCGGCTCACGCCTTCGGCGTTCGATCTTGGCCCCTCAAATTCAGCTGATGGATCCGCTTATGTTAACCGCTACACCCGCCTTCTAACTTGAAAGTACTGTCACAAAATTAGCGGGCCTAATGTTTTAAAGGCGCAGCAAATTATGCCACAATAGTTTGCCTTTTGGTGTGATGTCACGATAATACTACTTTAATCCGTGATCGTGTCGGAACGAAAAGCCACAATTAGCTCGTTAGCGTGACATAAGAATTGAACTATAGATTTGGCCGACACGATCTAATCGAACCCTCACAAGTTCACAATCAGTTGTTACGTGATAAACTGCGTTTTAATTGCCAATAGACGAAATTTTATAGGCATGTGCCCTTCGACAAAGTCTACCGGAGCATAAACCACGATTATCAAACTCTTCAAACGTGCTACAGTTCGTCAAGTGACAACACATGGGCCATGGCCATATTCACTCGCTTGATATAGTAACTGCACACTCGTCATTTTCGCGATCTTGTTACCGCGAATTTGGGTGATCTAGAAGTTTACAACTCTAAAAACTCCGCACTTTGTTAGTAACAGTGGCGGATTCAATGGAGGGGCAGCCGCCCGCTCCCCTATTGACTGGATGTGTCTTGAAACGAGTAAAAATTTTGCACTAGAATGCATTATATTGTTTAAAAATTTTAAGAAATTTTTAAAGCCTCTCCCAAAGTCCCACCCCTACCCTTTCGCTCTCTATTCCAAATTTCTCGATCCGCCACTGTTTAGCGTATATTTTACATGTTCGCACAGAGATAACAATTTGGCGAACTTAGCACTTTAGGCCTAGCCTACACTGAATTATGACGACCCTGTAAAAACTGCCAAATTTGACGAGCAAATAAAGAGTATTGCTAAATACAATAAGTCGTCGTCTCTATTGACTTTGTTTGATCCGAAAACACATCATTGCTACAAATTTGGATTCGAATGCGTCTTGGTATGACTGTGGCTATCAGAACCAGTCAATGTAAAAAAATATTAGATTCTGCTACTGAGCTGAAACTCGTTCTCCATAGTTTGTACTACGGTAAATGTTATATTTACAGGAAGCCCAGCTGTCGCTAGGAAAAACGGAGCGTACCGCCTACCGTCGGAAGCCCAGCGTCCAATCACGGCGAGAAAGCGATTTCTCAGAGGTGACACAGTTCCATGCACGCTATGTTAAGCAAGTAAGTAAGTAAATGATTTATAAAGCGCCAAAGTCTCAGAAAGAATCAGGGCGCATAAACGCATTAACGGCACGCTGCTCTCGAAAACTACAATTAACACTAGTATAACACACGTCGCGCGCGGTGACACGCGGTTGTCTCGCCAGGCAATATAAACAGTTATAGTCGTATATAACCAACGCAAACATGAAACGCAGGTTTCGCAAGTTTTTCTCAGAATAAAAACGCCTTGATATGAAAGACGCGCTACAGTCTATACAGTTCCTGTTGCAGTACTGACCTTCAAGGTCATCCAAAGTCGATGATTTTTATCTTATCTGAAAGGGGGTACACCACTTCCTATTAGTCATCAATAGTAACCTTAGCCATAATGTATTTCTCACTGCTTCCGAGATATGGCCAGTTTTCCATTGAATTTCGTCCCCCCTTTGTTCAACCCCCAATTTGAAAATGTTCCTTTTGCACTAGATGGCTGAAATTTAGCAAGCCCGATTTTAACACACATGGTCAATTACTCGTGTAAAAAAATTTCTCCTACGACCTAACACTTAGTCACAATACATCCGTTACGGACGGACAGACGGATAGACATACAGACAGACAACAACCATGCCAATAGTTCGACCGTTATTTAAGTACTGTGAGCTTAAAAAAGCCTAGCCGCGTCATCGCAGAGCGGACGCGACTTGAAGAGCACTGATAAAAGTTGGACGAACTTACCTGAGCTGCTGCAGCTGCTGTGTTGCACAACCGTCTCACTTTCACAGCAAGCTGAGTGCTGACTGTATTGACGCAACGCAACGCCGCTGCTGAATCACGTGATGAACTCTACACACCGTTCGTTCGTTGAGTGTAATAAAGTCACGCCAATCGTCGTTGTATTTCTTGCGTCGTGTTTATTTACTTATCATTGTGTAACTGCACATGCACATGCAAATGCAAATCCAAACCGTCGTAATTATCGTCAGCAGCAGTATCATCAGACCGAGCGCTTGTAGACCAAGATGCTCGATGCCTCTTTCAGTTGTTCAATTCTATGACGTCATCTATGCAAGGCCGTTTCTTGTTTTTTTTTCTACGCGACTAACGGTTGAGTGATTGAGTCGCGTCAGCCTGTTTGCAATTAGACATTGATTGTCCTGTCGCCCATAGATAAATGACGATATTTTCTCGTTAGCTGTTCTACAGAAAAACGCTTACAAGACTACTTTTAATAATAATTAAATTTATTGCAGTTAAGCGATAACGATTAATAAATTTTAACGCGAATGCTTCGCGCGTCTCAGCCATCGTCGAGGTGTCCGTCTATCTGTCTGTCACACTCTGGTATTGTGTCAAAACGACGGAAGCTAGATCACGAAATCTTCACTGTGGACTGCCACAAGGACTCTAGTTGTAGAACCATTAAAGCTTTTTCCGAAATTCAAAAGGGGTCACTCTGACCGAGGGCGCTAAGTGAAATGGGGGTACAAAAATTGGCGATTTTGAGCTAATAAATGCCATATCTTAGAAACGGGGCGAGATAGGGCCTATATGTTACTACTAATCATTAATGGGAAGTCTTATAGGCCTTTTCGATTGACACCAAAATCAACGATTTTGAACGACCTTGAACTTTAACATAAAAGTTTTTATTGATTTTTTTGCGATTTTAGATTGCGGCACACATTTCAAGAGTCAGTTGCGCCGAAATGGCTAGAGATAAACCAAGACAACCTGCGAATGAGATTTTCAGCGTTAAACGTAGATTTTAGCAGTAAAGTCGCGATCCCCCTAAATTCAATTAAAAGGCCGGTGCACGCGAGCTTCAAAGAAGGGTACCCCCAATTTTACCGTTATTGGCTCGTCGAGCGTGAAAACAGTTGCAGCTAATAGGCACAGACATGTTGCTTATAATAACAAGCACTGGTGACGCGCTTTTTAGTGCTATTAACATCGATTACCTTGAATGACCTTGAACGCCAAAAATAGGGGTTTTAGTGTTTTTTGCTATTTTCTGCTGCAGGGCACACATCAAGAGTGACTTGCGACAAGATGGCTGGAGATAGACCGAATTCCGAAACAACCTGCGAACCAGAGCTGTTGTAGACTGTCGCGCGTTTTATGAGCTTTGCTCAAATTAATTGTTAAAATTGCAAAGATACCCGACACTTTATTTTTGGGACGACCTGTAAGCTGTAAGCTTAAAGGTTTGGCACTTTGCTACGATGTGTCTGTCGTCTGTCGTCTGTCGTCCGTCCGTCTGTTTGTAACTTATGTATTGACCTTGGATGACCTTGAAGAGTCATACACACTATGCTATGCCATCGTGCGGTATTGTGGTTGAACGGTAAGTTAATTGTACGAGGTCGACGATGGTGCTGTCAAACAGGACGATGACGAGTTTCTATAAATGTCAATAGTAACCATGTTTCTACATGCAGCGGTTTGACCGCAATTTTTTATGCAAGGTTTCAACCTCGCCGTATCACAGAAACGGTCGGCGCTCCCTAGCGACAGCTGGGCTTCTTGTTTGTTTCTGCCTGGCGTGATCACTGGCAGAGCCGGACCTGTTGAAGCACCGATCGAGTCGAGGCACGGCCGCAGACTGCAGTGCCGCATGACAGTGACGACAGTAGCAGTGTGGCTACAGTGGCACGGGCACACGATACAATAAGGCCGAAGTGTCTTGACACCTTTCAAACGTGGCCGGTTAGTTTCGGTATTTCAACGGATTCTGTAAAAAAATGGCTGGTGCTTTCGCAAGTGCGTTGTTGGATGAATTAATGGGTAGAAATCGAGATAAACATCCTGACGGACAGCGAAAAACTCATTGGTCGGATCCAGAGGTAATGCACTTTACTCAGTTTGATGTATTAATTTAAACTGATGTCTCTTAGTGCCGCTGCTTTAGTCGGCACTGTCAGACTACTACTGCTGACAGTCCACCTAGAAGTCAGTGATTTTTCTTACGCATTCTGTAATTTTGTAATCTTGCAAAACCTTTAGCTTCTGAGGAAAAATTGTTCGGTAAAAGAAGGTATTCTAGTTATGCGAAAACGCTCTCCGTGGAAAAATGCAATTGCGCCGACAACTTCTACCATGTTAAGTTTTGGGTCTTTGATCTGATTTTTTTCAGACACTACAGTACAGTGAGATCCTGAATACTCTTTATGTTGATTGTGTGAACTGAACGCTGCAAGAATAGTGTTTTAGTCTTACTGGAATTCTGTAACGGTCTAAACTGATTGTTTCTGTGTTTGTAGGTGTGCAAGTTTTTTCTTTGTGGATTTTGTCCTCACTATCTTTTTACAAACACTCGTGTAGACTTGGGAAGATGTGTCAAAATACATGACGAAGATTACAGAGCCAGGTATGCACAGTCAGTTAGTTGGTGCTATTTTCAATCCGCCCCTGACTGAACTGTAGTCTTATTTTCAGTTCTACGCCAGACTGAATTAAACTCTCGAGGGAGGGTTGACATTAGCCACTATGTACAACCACTGAGTAGTGGTCATAAATACGGGCCAAGGCTGTCGATGTCTTTGTGAGTGCTCATCATGCACACGGACACGCCGACACGGTGGCACCGAGCAACTGCTCGACTGCGTAACTGATCGGCAGTCTGGCCAAGCAGCTACTCAGGCTAGCAAGTGCACTATCACCGGATAGCTGCTTGGCAAGTGTTTTTCATCTGTTTTCAGCAACCCATACTGCACGCTAATGTATGGTGTCCACTATTATTGACATAAATTTTTCAAAATCTTTCATAAATGCTAACACTCATCAAAAAAACTAAACGCAAATGGCTGTAGTTTTAGCCACCTCGCTTTAATACTGTCGCTTCACTACCTTGTGAAATACAGAAGTCACGCAGTTATTGAACATGCTGTTGGCGAGTGGCATAAACATCTACTGCTTGCGTTTGTGCTGGAAGAGAACATATCGAGCACATGCTGTAAAAAAGATGATGTGATGACACGTGTGACTTAAGAGACAATAACTAACAGTTGTGTTTGTCACTATTCAGTTCGTCATTTTTGAGCCAACGTGCATGCTACCCAGTATTTCATTGTGCAAACAGCCAAACTATGACTTCTGCATTTCACAAGGTAGTGTAGTGACAGTATTAAGGTAAGATGGCCAAAAATATTGTCATTTGCATCTAGTTTTTTTTTGGTGCAGCACACCAAAAACTATTTAAATTGGCAAGTGTTTCATGTAGCTATTCAAACAATAAAAGTGGCACCTTTTATGGACTACGGTTTAGACACAAATTGTAGTCTTCACCTGTTCACCCTACTGCCATAACTGGCATTCTAGTTAAGGTTATGTGTTGAGCTGCAGGTGAGCTGTTAAAAACTTTTGATATCTTCGTTGTTACTGTACGGATTATGATGCGGTTTTTACCATTAGAAAGGGAAAAAATACAGTCTACTAATGGAGTAGGGAACTTTGTTGTATTCAGCCTAAGAGGGGTAAACTTTAAGAACAATGTTCGAATTGTTATACTATATAGTATAGGCTATGGCCTGCGGCGTACTGATCTGTATTCAGTTCAGTCTGCCTAGCTCTCTGCCTGCAGAATGAAAATAGAAAATAGTTCAGTTCAGGACAGACTGAAAATAGACTTTAGTACAGTCTGGGGCAGACTGAAAATAGGTTTTTTACATTTGGTTTGTTACAGAAGCACTCTAGTTATTAATGTAATGCAGTTATGATTGTTGTGGTAGGTGCAGTGTTTGATCATACTGTTAGTTGGTCACAAAGCATCTTATTAGTTTTACGTGAATAGAACATGAAATTAGAGCAACTACATTTCTGTTAATTTTGAAACTATCTGTAAATTGTGTTACTTAGATTTTTAAAAAGCTTTCGTAGAAATGTCATGTCTTTGCCTATGAATTTCATTGGTAACTGCTTGATGTCATATCTGTATCGGTTGAATTTCAGTTACCAGAAAAGTTCTCGATATGAAAAGATGGGGTATGAAGCAGAATTCTCAAAGTTTCTGCTGACGTTAATCTCAGACGTTGATAAAAGAATCCGGCGTGGTGAGCAGCGATTGGTGTTGAACAGTCAGCCTATACCAGTGAGTGCAGTACTTATGCAATGCATGCTGTTTTATATATTTACCTCCGTCAAAGAGGTTATGTTTTTGCCAGAGTTTGTTTGTCTGTCTGTGTGTTAGCAAGATAATTCAAAAAGTTATAGAAGGATCTTTCTGAAATTTTCAGGGAATGTCGGGAATGGCAAAAACTACAAGTGATTCAATTTTGGGGGTGATCCGGAAGGAATCCTGGATTCTGGATCACTTTGAAATTTTCATTAACGTTGCTTTAAATGAGCCAGTGTTGAACGGAGGTAATCGATATCTTTGGCGGAGGTCTGTGCTCTCCGAATGCTTTTCTAGTTACATTCTGTGAGCTCTGCATGTATTTTAAATGTTGATCTTTTGTTCTTATGTTGAGTTCAGCATCAAGTAGGTCTACTGTTTGGCTGTGATAGCTGCAAGTATTTTTGTACAACATAAAAAATTTTGCAGTGGGCATTGTCTTTGAAAAGTCATTAGTCTGTGTCAAGGTTTTCTGTGAATTTTTATCTGTCAACTTACATTGGTTGACAGTTGGCTTCTGGGTACTGGAGTTGATGTCATGCGCATTATTCCATTGCAGATTCCGACAACCTCGCAGATGACAGCACGTGAAAAACGCATCAAGCAGCTGACAGAACAGATTAACAAATTAGTGGAGGAAGTAAGTCAGTTTATTCATATTAATCTGGATATTTCTATGTGGTAGTATAGCTTTTTTAAAAACTGATAAAATTCTTTGTCATTTGTGATGCGCACCTTCGTTTAAATGTTAGTGAGTAAATTTGCTGCAGTCTGAAGTATTTTCTAAAATTTTTCTGGACAGGAACAGATGTTGTTGCTTCAACAATCAAGACTTGACGTTAGGGGGATCAGGATCTGTTGAAAAATCGGCTTTGTTAAAACAAAAATCAAATGTAGTACTGGTAGTAGTAGTAGTAGTAATAGTAGTAGTTGGTCTCACTGACAGTGGTGGCAGTAGCAGTAGAGGGCTTGTTGCACGTGTGAAGTGAGTGATAATGCATACAGGTATTACAGGAGTTAGTAGTCCAGTCTGATGCATGATTTGTGTTGACAGGCAGAGTCACTCGGCTGTGAAGGAAATGTCGACGAGGCACAGAAAGTGATGGTACTCTGTGAACAGCTGCGAGATGAATGCACAACTCTCACCGGAGTTAGTTGCACACTTTCTCCGATGTTTATGTATTTTCACTTGATTGTTGTTTCGCATGAAGTGGAATTTGATTGAAGTTTTAGTTGGAATCAGTGATGTTGTCAAGAATGCATTTTTGCAGCAGTTGAGATAGATCGACATCAGTTCTAAATAAATCCTATATATGTCTTATGTTGCATTTTGTAGGGACCAACTTAATTTTCAAGAAAAACACCACATTTTATGAGGAGTTACATCTGTTATACTTGACTTGATGAAATGAGCAGGATTTTTATCTTCCTTGCAGCTGTCGAAATGGTGGCTTGTGGTTTTGTCACTGGTTTTTGCAGTAGCCACTAGAACTGTACAGCTGTGCGATTTACGAACTGCATAGTTGTGTGATGCGCTTAGTGCATTGCCAATAAAATGGTACAAAATCAGCCATGATGCTGATTACCGTAAAATTTCCATTAGGAACCCTCGGCTTCTAGAGTTAGATCCTTGGTTTGTATTAGAGACCTGGCTTCTATTAAAACATTGTCAGTCTGTCGTACCAGAGTACCGGTAATACACTTTTTCTATAGATAGTGTGTGCGATACTATTAATACAATACAATTTAGAGTGAGTGTATACAACTTCTACACATACAACTAATTACTTTTACTACTACAACTGATAGTACACTTACAACAACATCAACAATACCACTACTTGTATGTCTGGCTTATATTGGAGACCCGGTATGTGTTAGGGACCCAGCTTTTATTTGATACTCGGCTTCTATTAAAACATCTGACTCAGACCCCGGCTAATATTAGAGACCTGGCTACTATACGAGACCCTGCTTATATTAGAAGTTTTACGGTCTGTAAATTGGCAATTATTAGATGTAGATTATATCAGCAAAGCTGCTAATTATACACTTATACCAGTTGTTGGCCAATGTTTGCTGCATCTGTCATTGTTATAATGTGTCACAATCACGTGAGTTGACTGATGAAAGATGTTGTCACTGTCATTCAGTTGAACGAGGCGGAGTTGCGGGCGTTGGAGATGGCCAATGAGCCAGCCAAAGCGATGCAGGTCTGTGCAACGTGCGGTGCTCTACTCGTCATTGGAGACCCACATCAGCGCCTCGATGAGCACGTCAGTGGAAAACAACACAAGGGCTTTGCTCAGATACGATCGTACTTAGATCAGCGGCGACTAGTGGGCACTGAACCGGCCATTCTCATCGACCAACAACTCAGTGGGGACTTGTCGTCAGTCATTCAGCGGGTCTGTACTTTATTGTTTTAAGTCAGCAGTTTTTTAGTTTTAAGTCAGCAGTGTTACACGGTTCAACATCAAATAAGACATTAAGCTGTGCAAATTTATTACAATACAACCTTTATTTACTAATTTGTTGACGGTTCTGCAACTGCGGTTGTCTTTCTGTCAAAATAATTTCTGTTGACTATGTGAGTGCTGGATGTTGCAACGGCGAATAATTTGTCACTTATATAAGTAAACAAGTAAAGGTTGTCTCAAATTGATTAATTTGTATAGCTTGTTGGTTACTGTTTCAGCTGATAGGTTTATACAAAGACAGAGAATAAGGTGGTTGATAAATTTTAGAAGGTGTATTTGAATGAAGAAGATGCATTGATACTTTAGATAAATAGTGGTTGTGGTAATGGAAAGAAATAATAACCTCAGTGATACTGATGTTAAAGTTCTCAACCTGTGTTCCTTTGCTCCTTTTTTGGTGTCGGGCTTTGTGTCCAGAATACATTGCCTGACTATCCGTTCATTAACCCATCCACGAGATCAGACTTTCTCCGTTGATACTTTTAGGTACTATTTTATAAATTTCCTGTTTTTTATTTACCAATTCTGACATGGCGGCATGTCAGAAATATTTTGTGCATCAGTGCTATATAAATTTATTGTGTATTCATGTTTCGTTGATATCTGTGTAATTTGTGTTAATGAATGGATGGTTTATTGCAGGATGATGAAGACGGTAGTGAAGTGTCAGCGGCTAATGCAGTTATCAGTGACAGAGAAGAGTTTATACGGCTCAACCCAGACCTTCTACAATATGGTGACCAGCAGCAGCAGCAGTGTGCGGAAGATGCTGAAAGTCGCTGTCATCAGAGTCGAGTGTTGTCAAGACATCGATCACGTTCTGGCGACAAGTCACATTCCTCTAGCCGGCACAGCTCCAGCCCACACAGGCAAGCAGTATTGTATTTATTGTTGTGTGAAAAGTAGTTTGGTGTTTGTCTCTCTGTATTTTCTGGAATTAATATTATCTAATATGTTGTTATACTTTTTGTTTTTTGGTTGGTTTGCATGTTTATGGAGAAGATTTAATTTTTGAATACAATTATGGACCATTTTTGTTGTTTATTTCGATTAAGCCCGCTTAAGTGTATTATTGAAGAACGTCTGCAGTTTTTGTTGGCTCATGAGATCAGCAACAGAATTTTTAAAACTAATTTCTTAATTTATAGTTCCTACAAATTAATTTTATGTAGTTTTATTTTTTTGAGCTCTCTTCTCAGTGTACAAGAAAAAGCTTTTTACAAGCAAATTTAATTGAAGAAGTGGATTATGAAGTGTTTATTTTCAGGCATAGCATTCTATCTTGCAAAACACAGGCAGATAGAAGTAGACTGGACTAGACTGGAAGCTTTTGAGATGGAATTTGAGAAGGATGCAGAAAGTCAGCTGGATGGACAAAAAGACTACTGGGGAAATTTTTTCATATGGTTTATAAGAAGACATTGAACACAATGTGGAAACTTATGCGCAAGTGGTTGGGCCATGTGTTAAATTATAGTGGAATGCTGCGTGATACATTGGAAGGTCTTAATGAAAAAGACAGGATGGAAAATGAGTGCAGATTACACATGGTAGACGACTTGACTTGATAGGATCATTGGCAAAATAACCTATAATGTGTCGAACATGACCCTACGCCTCACTCACTTGACTTGATAGGAAATAGCAGTGACACTGATCGGATCTAAAGAAAGCAGCTGAAGATAGGAGTGTTTTGCAGACATTAAGAAGAGACTGTCGTAAGCGTGCTGAATGAGCAGATTGCCGAGGGAAGAGAAGAAAAAGTGATAGTGAATGATCCTGCCTATGTGATAGTTGTGGTTGAATGAACTGTGTTTATTGTAGGTGTAAAAGACATCGTCATAGACACAGACACTCGGCTCATTCAAGTCGGCATCATCACAGTTCTTCAAACAGCCGACACCGACATCACACACATAACCATTCCAAAGGTCTGTATGCTGCTTGCTTGATTTATTTTCATTTCTTGTTTAATTAGGTTTGTACCAAGATGCTATGACGCATTTGTTATGATGTATTTTTAGGCCACCCGAGTAGCAATAAGGAGCCGATTCAAAAAGCTTAAACTGAAATGACAGAACCAAAAGCTTGTACTGAAATGCGGGTTCAGAGACAGCACAGAAGCGTGCTAAACTTGTAAGTGCTAAATGCCGGCACTCTCTGCATTAGCTACTGCAAGCCTACGATTGGTTATTTCGAACAAGTATAGGCTGCCAGGATATAGGCTGTTTTTGAAAAATTGTACGAGTTAAGGCAGGAGGGGTGGGGCAAAAACGGCCACAATGCAACGAAATTTGAAAATCAAAGCAACAATAGGCGTTTATTAACGGACAAGTGCAGTCAAGCATAATAATCATCGACTGAACGCAACGCTTAAAGACATTTGCGACACATGAGCTCTGTATAATTACGATGAAGTGGCATATGTATATGCGACGACTGGGGTTACTAGGCGAATTATACAGCGTTATGCATCGTTGCACGGGACTATAAATCACGTTTGTAAAACTTGGCACAGGTAACGGCAAGGGCTGATGAAAAACGGTAAGTGTATAGGACACGATAAGACGGAGAATGAGCTACTGTGCAGGGATTATAATTATAGAGCGCTTATACGGAGGTCATGGGCGAGAAATGCATGGCAGTTACATCCGTGGCACCATAAAGAGACAATTAATAGGTCGCTATATTAGACTGTATAAAGTTGCAGAGAGCGCCGGTGTTATCAGCGCTACGCCCTGACAAGTTTAGCACGCTTCACTTCATTGTAGGCCGGCTGCGCTCTCTCTGAACCCGCATTTCAGTTTAAGATCTTTGAATTGGTTCCTTATTGCTACTGACCCGTACGGTAGCAATGGGAGTCTTTTTGTTTTTGGTTTTTTTAATTCTATATTTTCTGCTTCTTCTCTGAAACCAGACAACAGACCAAGACCAAACTTAGGGGAAGGATGACTCTTCCTGGAAGGAATTGAGGTCAAATTTCAGCAAGATTCGTTGAGGGGTTTTGGAGGGAGGCCATTTTGCCACATTTGTAATTGATATCTTGATGAATCAGCAGCGGTGGGCTAAGACTTTGTGGTATTTCCTAAATCTATACAACATGTGCTGTCTGGTTGCGGTTGCATTCAGACCATGTGACGTTATGAGGGGAATTTCAGCTCTCTAAATTTTTGCCTCCACTCGGACTTACGGCGCCGGGCAGCCTCACCTTGGGCCATAGCCAAAATTTCTAGTTATATTTTAGGGTAGTATGAAGGATTGAAGGTTTGAATATAGTAATAAAGTGAAAAGGATTAACTCATGAATGTTAAACAAGCTTAAAGCAAGATAGATGGTGTGATTTGTAGTAAAGAATGATTCGTAAATGGTACCAGTGACTGAATGATAATTTTTACGATAATTGTGATATCAGATCATGTAGGCTATTGTAAAATACAGATTGTAAGGCAAGTTAGATGCTGTGTGCTGCTGTGTAAATGAATTGGCATTTTTGTTTGTGTACAGAAACTGGGTATAAGCAACCAGAAGCTGAAGACTTGGTACCGAATGATTATTACTGCTGATGTTGCTGACCGTTTTATACTGAGTATGCCAGAAAAACGGACCACTGTGTTTTACAGCTTGTTGCTTTAGAAGTATTGATGAGATTGTCACCGAATTTGGCACAAGTCACAGAATTGTTATATCATTGTTAACAATCAGTCATAATTTGTTTGAATCAGCTCTGGAAAACAAAGTGGTGCCATCTAGCAAATGGCAATAGCCATAATAAGTGATGAGTTTTCTTGTGGTTATGTTAAACATAGTAAATGTCAGTAGTAAAGATGATCGCATGCTGATTAAGGTTTCGTGTCTGGAGAAAAGAGTGGAGGCCACAACGTTTGTTTAGGTAGTTACCTCGGACAAAGTGTACTAGGAGAAGTATGAGTTGGTTGGTAAAGAAAATTAATTCCATTGTCATGACATTGTTGTGTCGGAAAGTCAGTGGCTGTCCACGATCAGTTTGCCTGTCAGAATTTCAGGAAACGTAGAACTTGTGAAGAAGCTCATCCACAGTCATGAAAGTGCAATGCGCACCTACAGAAATAGAAGAGGAGGAAAGATGGGTATCGTGATTTTCTGCTCGGCATGCAGAAACACAATCTAGCTGAAAATCTACAAGTGATTTACAGTGGTCATAGTCAATTGATTCATGGCAGCAGGGCAAATCTTTAAGACTTAACATTACATGAAAGTTGTTTTAAATAAATTATGAGTGGATGTTGAGAATTAAATAATATTGATATGTGTCAAATTTGGTGCCAATTTGCCCAATATTTCTGAAGTTACAAGCTATAAAACATAGTGGACCCACTTTTCTGCCCTAACCGGTATATCGAAGATCGCTATTTGTTTTCAATGTAAAGGTTGTGTTTTGCATGGATGTGTGGCCAGTTCTAGTAATCTTCTATAGTTTTAATATAAAGTGCCACATTCTGTGTAGTATGTGATAATTTTCTTGCAACTGTCCATTAACTACGTGATAGTCCAAGTTATGAAAAGTTTTGTGAATTATGTAATTTTTACATTTGTGCATGTCAGTTAAAATAATAATGATAAGAATATCATTGAAATTTTATATTTTATGATTTATGATCAGTGATAGACTGATAGTTCGACTATTTGTGGTGGTTGTTTAGCCGGTCTGTTTTTCTGAAGTTAGTTTAGGCTTGGCTGGGTCTCAAAGTGAGAACCTTTGAGATGATTTTTATTGCTGCATCACTGATATTGCTTAGTATAGATTGGGTTATATTGATGGCATTTAACAAACTCTGATGATGATCAAATGATGGAACTGATTTTAAGTGAATTTTTATGCATATTATGTCATTCTCATTCTTAGCCAAGTGACTCGATTTTTCATATTTCACTGTTTTTTTTATTATTTAGTGAACAGTACTGTTGGAGTTGCATGATATAGAAAGCAGTTAATCCTAGTTACCCGGTATTTTAAGATTTTTTTTCAAAATTTTACGCTAAATTCATTGTTGTCCTGCTTTGTTTTCATAGCCATATCTCTCAACTTTCTGTCATTGTTAATACATTCTTTGGAGATTTCTTGCAAAGTACCCATTGTGATATATGCTTTTTCAAACTTGTCTACAGTTGTTTTATTAAATACTGGTTTTGTGTAACGGATAATACAATATCATGTGGTTGTGAGTCAGTCAAAACTAATTCTTTGTTTTCACATGAAAACGTTGTTCAAGTATTCAACATAATCGATTTTTACAGATCATTCACTGCGATGTCTGAAGAATGTACGTTTCACTGATGTATATATTGCGGAAAATATTGTTGTCTAATATGTCCAGGCCATGAACTTTTGGGATGGCCGTGGTAAATTTGCAATTTACGCAGCACACAGTTGAAGGAATGTCGAGTTCGTTTAGTCCCGTAATGTGTTGAACCATCCGACGCTACGGAAAAGTATTCATCCTATCGCCATTGGTTTTGTCTTGGAAAGAAGCTTTGTTTATATCGCTGATAGTTGCGTGCATGAAACCTTAATCAGCATGCGATCATCTTTACAGACATTTACTATGCTTGACATAACCACAAAAAAACTTATCACTTATTATGGCTATTGCCACTGTGACGCTAAACGCGTAGCTACAGTAGGCCTATTTTGTGACCTTTAAAAGAAGTGAGTTACAAAGTAACTTTCAGTTTATTCTAAAGCGGACTATTACGATGCGTTTAGGATATCATCATCATCGTCGTCATCGTCATAACTATATTCGTTTAAACTTTTATTACCATAAAGCACAACAATGCAGCAAACAACGTCAAGTAGGATAATAGTCCAGTTTGTTCGATCCAAGACACACAGCTGCTCAGCTTGCTCGATCAGTATTCACTTAGCTTAGTTGCATGTACAGAAGTTATTACTGTACGAAGAGTGAGGACGCAACACTTGTAGTGTGCAAGTAACGTAAATGTTTAGGCGGCGGTCTTGTCTTCAAAGTCGACTACAGCGACGTCGCCCTGCCACTGGTACTTGGACGCGTGATCCGCTGGTTGCGGCTCATGTCGAGCGTTGTCCGGCATTGACTCCAGAGCTATGTTGGTAGCTCGGCCGACTCTTGCCGTCGGCGTCTGCACGTCGGTTCTTCCGGCGTGGCCGGACTGGTGCTGGAACAAGCCGCACAGTCGGCAGAGCAGCAGGCGCTGGAAGTTCTTGCGGAACGGCTCCGACAGGAACGCGTAGAGAATGGGGTTGAGACAGCTGTTCATGTACGACAGACAGTTGGCGAAGATCTTGAACACGATGACGAAGAACGAGTCGTCGATCTGGCCACAATGCTGAGCCAGAAAGACCACCTACAGAGACACAACAGCACATCGTCATTAGATTTGCTTAATACCCCGTTTACACGATGAAGCAAACTTAGAGCACACGTCGTCTACGTGTATATTCAATACATTTGCTTCATGTTTGCTTTCTCGTGTAAACGGGATGTAAATCGGCTGGGTCTACGTTAGATAAATAAGAAACAGTTCAAACCGTTTCTTTATTCAGTAGCCTACAGTAACACGTCATGGGTTAGCTGCAAGCAGTCTATGGAACTAATGTATACACTACTTGAAGGTTTGTTTTTGTTTTCTGGAAATGCGGTGACATTAAGTTGATTGCTATGATCACTTACACATTTTTGCAAGATAGCTTTTGTTTTTATTTTTATAACAGTTGAAGGAATATGCGGAGTTCGTTTAGTCCCGTAATGTGTTAAACCATCCGACACTACGAAAAGGTATTCATTTTATCGCCATTGGTTTTGTCTTGAAAAGAAACTTTGTTTACATCGCTGATAGTTGCGTGCATAGACAAGAACGGTTAGAGGTTTCAGGAGTCGCGCAGTTAATGACACGACACCTGCTTTAATGTCCCGGAGGTAAGCGGATATAGCGGGAAGATGTTGACCGCTGCCGACACCCAGTAATGCAGATTGATTGAATTACTGACCTGACGTCGCTGCATTACTAAGTAATCTGCGACGAAGGGCACCCTGTGACGAGGGTAGTGATAAAAAACGAGATCACAAGAATGTGCTATATTGCATGATCAATGCTCTCCACTCGAGTAAAAAAGCACATTTTTCATCATACTCGTCCTTTGCGTTTTCTATTTCTATTTGCTTTATCTTATTCTCAGCTGGCGACGAGGCTTGCAGTGGCCATTTAAAACTCGCATCCAACAGCTAGTCATTTTATGATTTTGAATCTTCAAATAGTAGCTGACTGTATACTATACAGCTGTAGTCCCAATTTTTTACTGCATAGTACTGTTCTGCATGACAACCTAGCCTATGTTTCCTTGTTGTAGTGGTACCGTAGTTGTAGTGTCGTATGGGTCATACAGCATGCAATTTCTCGGGTTGTTTTTGTTTTGGTAGGCTTCGACGTCCTTGGAATAGATATATAGAGCAGTCTAGGCAAAACATTATTATTATTCATGAGTCCTATTTTTTAATTAATGGTAATGAGTAAAACTAGTTCCGACCTTCTAGAAAGTTCTAGAATATGACGCAATTCACGTAGGTCGCTAGGAAGGTGACTTAGACCTAGAGGTTGTTTTCCTAGACACTCGATTCGCTGGAAAGGACGAATTGGTCGTTAAATTTGTATCGTCGAAATTATTGTGAAATTATGATTGTCTGGAAATAAAATACGGAAACATCTAAACTGTTATAACCGTCTTTATGACAGTAGTAGTAGCAGTAGTAGTACTAATGTTTAAAATTGAAATTACTTTACTTGGCGGAGATATGCAGAAATGCACTCTCACGAGCGCTTTCTAGTTACTTATTTATTTTCCGGTGCAAAATGTATGAGGTCGCCCACACGGAGCAATAGGCCTAAATATTATTATTCCACATTTTTGACCGAACAGAGCCCAAATCGGGTTTAAATTTGGCCTTGATCGTTCCATGCAGTGACGCTGGCATTTCTTATGCGAGCAAACGACAGGCCTACGACCAATTGCTGGTCAATCTTGTTTGTCATTTATAGACTTATTAGAGCGCACATGAGGTGTTTGCCTGCGTATTGCAGCGACTGCTGAAGCCGCATTGCCGTAGAGTGACATCGCGACGAGACGGACTCTGCATTCTGCAATGCACTCAGCCTCTCACATGCTCTCACTATGACCGTCACGTACCAGAAGAATCGTGGGCTTTTAAATAGTAGTCGGGGCAGGAAGTAGCATTTTTTCCCGACAGATATTGCAAATTACCAACAGAATTGCGACATACAGCTGCTCGTTTTCGACAGAAGAGATTACGAGTGCTCGAAATTTCAATTTTGTTCCTTAATTTTTTCAAAATGAGAGTTTAAAGCCCAAATCTTGCATTTAAGACGAAATTTTTTTTACAAAAAGTATTCCAACAATTTTTCGACAGCCACAAATTTAGGAAGAAATTGCCCCATGTCCCATCTCTGTTACGACGCCACTGAACGTACGGTAGTACTGATT
>Ga0209454_1000455_pt1 | contig 21713 bp, 15 predicted proteins | sample WorMetHERISLAND1_2_FD_187400 | JGI IMG/M metagenome (GOLD analysis project Ga0209454, IMG submission 187400) | Marine gutless worms symbiont microbial communities from Max Planck institute for Marine Microbiology, Germany - Olavius geniculatus... | ecosystem: Host-associated > Annelida >... | reverse complement strand
ATATAAACCAAGCTTAAAACAAAGCCGAAAACTATCGTCGAAGTCAAAAAAGCGATTCAGGTTATCTGCGGCAACCTGTCACAAGAACCGATCGACAAGGCTCCGAAAGACTTCTCAAATTAAGCGACTGAAAACTTAATTTGGAGCTTGGAGCTGGCGGTGGACACTTCAAACATTTACAGTGACAATGGAATTCTGGCATCTGGTCATTAGTTATCTATGTTGTTTCAACGATGTTATTGAATTGGTGTTGTAGCTTGAACATTTTTAATGCTAAAAATCGGTAGGCGGGCATGTTAAAAAAATCTATAATTTCGTCATTTTTCAATAGAATCACATTTTATTTGAAGATTAAATGTATAAGGTTGCATTGAATAAAACTGTAAAATTTCAAATTGAAATTCCGAACGATTGCTAAAAACAGCGAAAAACTTTAGGGGGCTACTTTTTGCCGCACCCTGTATATACAGAGTATTGTGTTCAGGGGGATTTTGTCTGGGGAATTATGTCTGAGGGATTTAGCCATTTTATGAACAATCTAAAATCGTGTAGTCTATTTACAGTACCATGTAGGCCTATTGTAAATGTTTTTTTGCGTTTTGACATGTGGCATGCAGTAAAAAAGGAATATGAATGAATGATGAATGACGTAATGCAGGTGAAACAAGTGATTGTCCAGCTTACCTGGCCGTCACTATCACCGACATATTGCTGTACGACCGGCTGTTCAGCTACGATCTGCTAGTTCTGCGTCCGGCGACTTTCAACGTCAGTTTTTGTTTTCCGACGTCGCGATCGACAACACAAGATTCGATGACGTCATCGTTTGACGTGCATCTCTCCGATGCCTCTAAATCGTACCACGTTTATGTGACGCACGTCGACATGCGACGACTGAAGGATGACGACGACGACGACGATGACCAGCGGTCAGAAGCTGTCGTCTTTAGTCGTCGTGGAGTGAGCGGCGTGACTGCATCCAGCTGGGATCACTCGTGGTTGTTCTACGTCGTCGCTGTTGTTATTGTCGTCCTCGCCTTGCTGTCCGCCTTCCTGCACGCTGAGCGACACTTGCGGCCTGCTAGCTGGATCGACCTGACACCTGTCACTGAACGCCTAGCAGCGTCGCCATCGCGTACAGCGTGCAGTGCGTATCGTTTGTGTGGTAACGGTCACGCCGGTCGTCCGTCGTCGATAGACCACACCTCGACGTTCTACAACGCCAAGTACCGCGGCGCGCACTGTCGCTCAGCTAGCAGGGGGTCTCTGCAGGTCGTCTCAAGACGTCGCCATCGACTGCTGCTTTGTGCCTACGCGACTCTTTGGCTGGTCGCAGGGCTACTGGCCACGTTCAACGTGTTCTTCTTCGTCGTCAGTGTGCTGGTGGACTCAAACTGGCGCCACCTGGCGGCGATGACGGGCGACGGTCAGGCGGACATGGCGCGCGTACGTCGAACTGCCGAGACAAACTTCACGCTGCTAGTCGACAGGCATAGACACGAGGAGCTTCGACGTTACCGCGACTCTGTCGTCGAACGACTGTACGCCTGCCGCAACCACGTCGACAACACTATCCGTCATACGTCCGCCACGCTCGCCTCCGAGTCTGCTCAAACCACTGCCCTCGGCTGGTCGATCGCTGCGCTAACCGCGGAACGTGTTGCCAGCAGATTGTCTGCGTACGACGCTCAAATAGACGCATTCACAGTCGCGTTCCAGGCCAAGTTGTCGACAGCAGTCGGTCGAACTATGCGTCGATACGAATCGTACGTAAACTCTCTCGTCAACAGTGTGTGGCTGCGCTTTGCCGTCGACGTTTTCAACTTATCCCGCGAGGCGGCACCACGTTTCAGTCCTGTCAGTTACTACGCACTCGCTGATCAGGCGATGGCGGAGTTTGGCAGTTTTCTGGATGTCGATGAAGTGCAGCAGATTGAAATATGGGTGTCCAGATTTTGGCAAAGGTACGTCATTCGTTGGCACTGTTTATGACATTTTAATTAGGGTTACGCTGCACTTCGCGTGTTGTCTACTTAAGCTAGAAGTTTTAGTGATTAAGTGTAAGGCCTATCTATTGTGACTTGTTTCCAGGCAAGTGCGTCATAGATAGGTTTAGTTGTAAATGTGTTTAGTCGAAACGATACGTTGCTTCTTTGTTTTTTTGCTAATATAATTTACTTTTTAGTTACATTACAATTTATTGGTGATATAAGAAATGTTTTATCTAACTTCTGTTGCCCTGTACTAGCATTTAACGTTTTTAGCCGTTTATATTCAGGTACGGTCGCTGGCTGCCGGAGTTTTCCGATGTACCTCTAGTCGCTAACAGTTCATCATCGAATCCCTGCGGTCGTCCCTTCAACTTGACAGCTCTGCATCATCTGGACTCGTCGCGGTTTATCGTGTCGTCATTCGACGTCGATGACTACTGGACGACTACACCCGGCCGTGTTCACGACGTTCGTCCTGCAGCGGTTCGGTTTCCGCGCAGTCAGCGGCGTCGCAAGCAGAACAGATCAAACGTGAAGTCGGCACGGAGAACGACTTCGACTGACGCTGCCGTCGTTGACTTGGACTGTTTTTGGCTGATTTTCGTCGCCGTCGACGTCGCAATCGTCGCGTTTCACCTGTGTCGAGGGTACATCGACTTGCAGCGGCTGCAGCGTGGCCCCTGTCGCTGCAGCCGGGCGGTCGGAGGACTCGGATCGCGTGAGATGAGAAACGGCGACCTCACAATGACGACGATGAGCGGCGACACCGTGGAATCTGAGCGTACGGGTCTCGGCCTGCGTCTGCTCCCACTGACGTCAGACGGGGCAGTGCCTGCTGTCTGCAACGACGCGCGCGCGACGGCGCCAACGACTGCGAACGATTACTGCGCGTCAGTGCACGAACGCGAGTCTGACGTGATGACGTGTCGTCAGCAGCAGCGCTCAGGTGACGTTCTACAGTTGCGACGACGACAGTCGTACGTCGTCGTAGCCCGTACGACGTTGATGCTGGTCGGTCGTATCGTGCGCAGTCGGTCGCTGCTGCTGCTGTTGGCGTGCGCGTTCACTTTGGCAGCCACTCACTGCGTCATTCGTACCTGCTCGCGACTGACCTCGCCCCATTTCACGCTGTCTTCTGGTGGAACGCTGGCGTCAGTCCTAGCAACCACCGTCAGATTCCAGACGTCGACAGCAAACGCGTATCTCAGCGAGGACACGCGGCATCTGGACTCAGCCGTGCTTCAGTTTTCATCCAGTTCTATGACGCAAGATCTGCACAACCTGCTCGGCATAGTCGAACGCTTCAGACAAGGTCCGTATGCGCTTTACATATGCTTAGTTTATAAAACGTTTTTGTAACTGCCATATCGTTGAACTTTGTAATGTATACCACAGTTTTTCTGACATCTTTACATAGCACAAGTCACAAAGACCAAACATCGCCATTTGATAGTCGTTTTGTATTACTATTCAAAATATTACATTGTATTCCAAAAAAACTGTGCTAAATTGCAGTATAGTTTTTTGTCGTAAATTCGTCCAATCTTAATTAACTTACATAATTTTTGGCACAAAAATGGCAAAGACGACAAAATGATGCAAGGTACACTCATTTTAAACTTTATTTGAACTGAATTAAACTAAACTAAACAGATAAACCGTCTCGGTATATAGCCAGTTACCCAGTTTAACTCAGTCTTTCGTTTCTCTTGAGTAGGTCAGTCGAGTACCGGTTTGCCTGTTTAGGGTTAAGGCGGGTTCGCATGTGTCAGGTGCCAGATAATACTGTGTGATCGCACATGGCAAGTGACGCTCTGTACTTCTAAGACGGGTTTTCTGAAGAATTATGCGCACTTTTTAACGTGTGAATGTGTGACTGTTGTGCAGAGCAAGCTCGAATGATTGACAATTACGCCGGCGACGTTTGCGATGCTAGCCACCGGCTGCATCACACCAACATGACGCTGTGTGATGACCACATCAGCTCCTCACGTGCTAGCAACGTTTTGCCTCAGACGCCCGCCATTGTACCTTGCAGCTTCATGCCGATAGCGCCCAGCCTGCTCAACGGTAACAACATTTAGCACACTGATAGCGGCTACAAACTCGTACAAAGCATGTTGGAAAAATCATTTTCGTTTTGCTTTTTTATTTTGTTGACATTTTTTTGCAGTTTTTGTAAACCATGATTTCCAATTTTGGTCAAGTCGACGTTAACACTGACTTGCAAATTACAGTGGTAGCTGAGCCCATACAATAGTTTGTTACTTTTTGCTGAACACCTCTCACTGCTTTGGAGTTTGCTGATGTCAAGCATCGTAAGCAACCGACAAGTAGCAATTTTTCTACATTTGTGCTACACACATTTGACAGCTTCTTGTGTTTTTTTACTGTAATCTGTACACGACGAGTAGCAGTACTTACAGTTGTGCCGTTACTCGTGAAACAGGCGACGGCTTAGTGTGTGGTAAACAGCTTCACACGTTCTTGCGTCCCATCAACGAAATTAATCGACGCTGAGCCCGGTTAGTAGTTGGATGAGTGACCGTCAGCAGAAAAGACACACCGCGCGATGCACTAGCCGCGTATCTTTGCTCTCGCTGTGTAAACTAATGTCTGGCTGATGGCTAAGGAAACGGAGATTAGCACCTTCTGATGCGCCTTAAGCCCAAACTCCGCTAATTTGATTTGTTGCGGATTTGCTGTAAACTTTCGATAGAAAAAAGGCGGAGTTTGGGCTTTACGGCTCGGGAGGTCTTCGCATTGCATTCTGACATCTGTTGAGACACCGTGTTCAGATAAACTGGAGCATCAGTTTGAGGAGCAGTTGGTCGGTGCAGTTCGGTCGTTAGTTGATGCGGCACAGCGTGTCGTCAGCACGGCGTCTTACGTCATCCTCGTTGCCATGGCGACGTCGTTCAGCCTCCGTGTTGCAGCGGTGCTGGTGTCGCGGCGCTTGGCCGTGTTGACCCCGGCGCCACCTCGGCGTCCCGACCAATCAGCGCGCGTCAATGACAATGACGTCATGGATGACGTAAGCGATGACGACGATGAGAACTTTCGCTGTCGCTGTGACGTCACGGAGCGCAGTGGGGAAACTGCGGCGCCAGTCAAGACGCGCCAATCCGCAGCACTTCTGCACAGTCTCAAGTACTACGAAACCAACGTCTAGGCGGACGAAACGTGTCGACAATATATTCGCTAGGAAAAACTGGCTAGTACATCAGATGGCCTAATATCAAGACTTCCTGTCTTTTGTAGTCGTCACTTTAAGAAAAAATTATCACGTCTTGGGCAGCTTATTTTTATCGCATTATGAAAATAATTATGTATCGTTTTAATTTTTTTGTGGTATAACAAATGCAAATAAGAATGCAGATCGGATCGGAAACAATCTTAATTTTTAAAAAATTGGTAAATGCACTGCACAACGACGCATATACCCGTGTGTTTGATAATTTTGTGTTTTTTTGGTTTATTCGTTAATATTATGTATACTTGGGTGTGTATAACATTGTTTTAAATATCTAGCACCGTATCAGGCGTATTGTTTGAGTATCGTACTGATATTATTTTGGCAATATATTTTGTCTAATATACATGTAGGCCTAATAGATGCATAGTGATTTTAATGCACTCATTATATGCTGTTATGTTTAGTTTAAATTTATTGTAGATGCAAAATGCATTTACTATACAGACGTTATTGGCTTGTCGCTATTCACGATTCACTGTGAGATTAATTTGATCGCGTTTACGTCAGAACATACTGTGTGAAATAGCACAAAATACGACGATCATAAGAACACAAGATACGCTGCTGTAACGTTTGTGTCAACGCTTATGAGAGATTAGCAATGTACAAAACCTATAACAAACTTTTTATGCACAAGGTGACTTGTAGGCAAAACGAAAAAATGATTAGGCCTATTTTACGCTATTTTATGCAGCACAATTGTTAAACTGTTAAAGACTAATTAAACGATATTGTTTTTGTCATGTTTGATGTTTATGTTCAGCATAATATAGGCCTAATAAGAAACGCAGCTACTTCAGGTTTAAACCGTTTGGCAGTTCAAACAAGAAATCTGAACTAATGCTCATGAGACGCGCGAGAGCCTATAGCAGTTCCCGTTCGCAGCTAATCTTGGTCTATCTCCATCCATTTCGTCGCAATACATTTTTTTCGCAGCAAAAAAATCGCCAAAAAATCACTAAAAGTTCTATTTTTGAATTCAAAGTCAATCAAGGTCATCAATGTTGACAATCCAAAGAAGCTCATCGCCATTCCTTTTTATGTTAAGCAACACGTCTGTGCCTATCTGCAACCATTTTCACGCTAGACAAACTAACAGCGGATAAATAACCATTTTTACACGAGTACTCCTCTTTGACACCCGCGTGCGCAGGCCTCCTTAAAGCTAGAGAATCCGGACTTGAATTGCTAAAATCCACGTTCAATGCTGAAAATTTCATATGCAGGTTGTCTTAGTCTATTTCCAGCCATTGCGGCGCAATTCACTCTTGAAATGCGTGTTGCTGCCCGAAATTCCGAAAAATTCACTAAAACCCCCTATTTTGAGGGTTTATGGTCATTCAAGGTCATCAATGTTGACATTCCTAAAAAGCTAGTCGCAACCTTTTTCACGTTAGACGAGCCAATATCGGTAGAATAACGCCTTTAAGGGGGTGTCTCTCTTTCTCCCACCAGTTCGTAAAAGCCCCCTTCACGCAGTAACATGAAATTTTGTCACGAAATACTAGAGGCGCTAAGCTATCGTATGGTGAAAACCTGAAGTCTTTATCTTACCTGGTCTTGTAATGGTACCGGGACGTGACACCAGGACGGACGGACAGACAGACGGACAGAATTACCATAGCTAATACGCACTATACGCACTATGCTAGCTCTCGCGCGTAAAAATGAAGCAATGCGATAGTGGTTCAAATCACTAGATTTCAATATGAGTTTCTAAAAAGCCAGGTTTTGAGACTTTGGCAGAAAGTCAACTGAAAGTGACTGAAATGTCATTATCTCCGCTAGAAGTTCAGCAGAGTGTTCCAGACACGGGACCCAGCAACAGTGAGCGTTACTGCATGGCTTTCAGCTGTCAGTGGATATCAGACTCAGTTGAAGCGTGAGCTGCGAAGACAACAGTGAATCTTAATCCGATGCACAAAGTTAATGCTGTCGTATACAGAAATAATGGTATTTAACGCAAATCAATTATTGATTCTAATAGTCGACGTGACACAGTATTGGCCTATGTGTGGATATCAGCTGCTCGCTACGGCATGGTTGGCTACGGTTTGTTGTGACTGCAAACTAACTATATTCGATGGACTCAGTACTAACACGCCCGACCTGCAAATATCCACATGCACAAACACAACTGAATGCAGCAAAAACGTCACACGGCCAGACCACTTTTTACTTACATTCGATATAATTACCTCCGCCAAAGAGGTTATGTTTTTGCCAGAGTTTGTTTGTTTGTCTGTGTGTCAACAAGATAACTCATAAAGTTATGGACGGATCTTTCTGAAATTTTCTGAGAATGTCGGGAATGGCAAAAACTGCCAGTGATTCAATTTTGGGGGGTGATCCGGAAGGAATCCTGGATTCTGGATCACTTTGAAATTTTCGTTAACGTTGCTTTAAATGGGGCATTAGGGAAACCGCTGCCAAACCGAATATGGTGCTGCCACCTGGCGAACAACATGGCGTTGGCGGAGGTCTGCGGTCTCTGACTGCTTTCTAGTTTAATCACTCAATCAATTAAAACAATTTATAATAGACATTACCGTATGTAGCAAACGAATCACAGACATAATGTCAGAGACTAACTAGGCTGATTGTGTTCACTACAGGCAATATCAAACAGTTCGGTTTTTAAACTCCGCTTAAAAGTGCTGAGAAGTTCGGCAGATCTGCAATGATAGGACAGTGAGTTTGACAGTGAGTTTATAGGACTTTGACTTTTCTAGCATGTCAGACTTCAAATCAGCTGAAACGCAGTTTAAGCCTAAGCCAATAGATTTATTCAAAAATGCAGTCAGTTTTGCACTTACGCACTATCACTTACGATGTTGATTGACTTATCTAAAGTGTCAAAATTGCATAACATTCAAAAGTGTATACAAATTAAATTGTATGAAAACTGACCGAAAACAATCCTTCCACGAGCATTGTTTAGTTAAATAATGACGTATTAGTCATGATGTTGATTTCAGTCTAAATTGACTTGATCAGTGATCGTGAAAAGTGCTGAGAAGTTTGGCAGATCTGCAATTATAGGACAGTGAGTTTGCCGCGCGTGTAGCTGTGCAGTTTACATTTCTAGTGCCTAAAAACTAACACTCCCACGGCTGTGCGAATTATCTTATCACTAAAAGTGAGTGCAAAGCGACAGAACTGGAATGAATTAAACCGAAATTAAAGTTCAGTACAGTTACGTCGCTTTCTACACGCCTGGTCGACCGACAACCTACCTACAACCAGTCGTCTCTGCATGGGGTGATGGGCAAGTGTGCTCAAAGCAACTTAGCTTGTGCCTTTGGTGCACTGGATGGTACACGGTACAAGCGAAATTGAGCTGGTGGTTATATGCCCATAATTTATGTGACTGACCGTCGTAGATAGATCCAGAGCACGGCGCCGAGCAGGTCGACAAGTACAAGGACACAAATGAAGACGGCGATCAGTTGCGACGTGTCGGAGACGATCTGGCGAGCGGCGTTCAAGTACGGAACGACCGACGCGACGAGTTGACGACGCATTTGACGCACGTCTTGTCTGCAAACAACAAGACACAGACGCACTGATAGACAGATACATACGACTTCGTACAACCAGACACACCAACGCCCGTAGATAAGCCTATCCAATGTTTCTTATACTCAATCAGTCGCCATCGCCGCACGACTGACTGTTCTTGAAGAATTGCCTGCGGCCCCATTCGATGCCCTCTATCTACTGTCTGTGAGGTCGTCCTTTTGTTTTTGTCGTCCACGATACCAAATACTAGCGTCTCTTTAGTTTTCGATCCTCATGCGTAAAACAGTTACTCGGACGTCAACCAGAGAAGTAACGTAAACTATCATTAATATTCATAATATTGTGATAGGTATTAGCTCTATTTGTATTTGTTCTCTGTATTGCCTATTTTTCTTATTTTTTTATGGCACATATTAGAGGCTTGCCCTTTGTGTTCTTTATCAGACCACATGCACTGTGTTACTGGATTTTATGTTTGTAACTTTGTCTGGTATGAATTAAATGATTGATTGAATTAGTTCGAGCACCTGTTATTCGTTATATCATTATGTACGAATAAAGTGGTACGTTCTTACGGACTCGATGCAAAAAGACAAAGTGAAAAAACCAGTTAGTGTGATACAAGTAGTAGGCTACAGACCGCGGCAGGAGCTGGGGTGCGACGGGCGGCAGGACGCATCCGTCGAAGGTCAGTGACGGTATCTGGGCGCTGGTACAGCGACAAGTCTCGCCGGGATTCACCAGGCGGCGCCACGCACAGTACTCGGAGTCACGTTGAGCGTGTGTTGAGCGCTGTACCTCGGCGTACAGGTCAAGCAGCAGACGCAGACGCTTCGCCCTGGCGTCGACCAAGTCCGCATAGAGCGCCAGCTCGAACCGGTTGATTCTCGCAGCGTTCGTACGGACACGAGTACGAGCCAACTCGTATGTCATCTCCACTGGAGATACCTGCCAGACACGTGCACGATATTATAGCTTGGGAGGAGCACCACCAATCAATAAATCAATTCAAAATATAGCCACTTACAAAAATGACCAAGGGTATACAATATGCCAGACTAAAACCTAAGATAAGAACCTGAAAATATGTCCGAAATTAAAAATTCTACCAAAATGTCACCAATATGCATACTACCACTACGTTGAAACATAAATGAACAGACTATTTTGACGCTGACCGAGAATTGTGGAAACTCGCCTATACTTAGCGGACCCGGGCTTCTGGCTACACTGATAGGCGTGCGTTTCCTCTCGCATGGAACGTGTTCTGTGGATCTAACCAATAGGTCTAAACACGACGCTGAAGGTTTTGAGGTTTTGGGTGAACGGAGAGAAAGAGACGCACTAGAGCGTCGAAGTAGCCGACGGATGCGAGTGTTCGCACGGTGAGCAGCCGATCAGCGACTGTGACTGCAGCGTGCACGGCGCAACACGCACTGATGCTCGCCACCAACTTGGGCACGAAATCCGTCTTCATTATCTACTCAACGCATAAGTAACTGAGTAAGTTTAAATACTGTCAGCAAAAAGTAGTTTAGACTTACACAGTGCATACTGTTCAAAAAACTTCTAATGCGTCACTGCATCAGTAGTATTAGAAATAGCAGCTGCAGCAGCAGCAGCGTCACAACCGATATCTGGCGACAGCCACTACATCATCGTTAAGTCTCCAATGAACTAGAGGTAAATTTTAGCAGCAAAAATCATGATATGAACAACGTCAAGTATCTACAGTGTACAACTGGCACGAATGTCGACTCAGTGTAGCGTGAAGTGATCGAAATGATTAGTAAACATACTCGCAAGTTAACGTCTCGAAGCCAGCTGAAGCATCGCCTCGTCACGGTAGACTTGCCGACGCTCGACGGCAGAGGTTCTTCGCTCATCGTTACTGTAATATTGGCCAATGCATGCACATTTATTAACCAAACAAGCAATCAATCAATGTATATTTGTATAAGCGCCCTTTAAATTGCGTGAAGGAAAATGTGTAAATGCGTGAAGTTCTCAGAGTTGTCTGGCATAAGTAAGAACGATCAAAAAGCCATGTCTTGAAGCCTAGTTTAAAGTACTTTCACTGATGTCAAAGTAAAAAGTAAGTTATACGACTAAGGCTAAAAACTAAGATAACCTGAGATAGGTAATAACAGTTTTAAAACAATAATCTCTCAACAAAGTAACTCTCATCAACTGCAGCGTTTTTTAAACGAAAAGAAAACATTACTGTTTCAACTTTCACTGCGCGTTTTATCTCTGATTTAAATTTTAGAAAAACGGACATATACATTTAGGCATGTACTTGAAATCACTTGTCATTTTTATAATTTTTGATTTGATTGATTTGTTTCTGAGAGTAGCGCTCTATTACGGCATCTCGGCCTAGGTTCATATTCCGGCGATACCTTCACCAGGTGCAGTCCAGCCGTACAGGATCATCTTCGCGGTCGAGTAGGTCCTTGCCATGCGATGTACAAACCAGACGACGTCGACGACGACGAGAATTGCTACAAACGACACCCAGGTCACGGTCAGGTTAGTCGCGCTGAGGCTGCGGCTCAACTTCAGGCGGTCTCGCTCGACTGTGTCTCCGCCGCCTGGCGGTCGCTGAGGCCGGCGTCTGTGTGGCTCCGACTCGTACTCGTAGTACCACTGGTTGCGCGGCAGTTGGTCGCTGGTATCGCGCAGTGGCGGCGAAGTCTGCGGCGTGTCGTCGAGTACCGGAGAGTTCGCCAGATTGATAAACTGCGTCATGTTCGGCAGCGGAAAGTCGTTCAGCGACAGATCTGAACCACAAAACAATATAAAATATAGGGCATACCGCTACGATTGTGCACTTGTATCTGTTCGTTAGTTACGTGTACAGAAAACTCGTCTTAGTCGACTGTAATGTGAACGTCCACCAGCGCCTCTGGAAAACTACAGCATTATGTTCTTATCGTCCTGGCGCGTGTAATCGACGTACCTTGCATTATCCACTCGATCCGTGCATTAAGTAGGCCTAAATAAATAAACAAACGTTTATAGTGCGCCTAAAAGACAGCGGCACTAGCTTAATCTGCTGCACTTCACCAAAGTTAACAAAACTAATGGCTTAAGACACGAGCAAGTCGGTGATCCGTAAGTTCCGTCTGTAGAACAGAAAGAAAGAGAAACCAAGCAGGAAAAGACCTGGAGAACAGGCGAGTTTTCAGATGTCAGATGTTATTAGTCCGACGTTTGTGGGCTGACGAAATTTCTATAAATAGAAACAGATACATGACGTGAAGTTCAGACCGGCGACTATCCGTTGCACGTCGAGGTCAAGGCCAGCCCAGCTGGAGAACGGCTTGGTGCTTAGCCCGAGTGCAGCGCGTTTAGACTTGACGACGTCGTAGATGAGACGTGCTCCTGCCAGCCACTTGTTCGCTTGGATTGCATTCGACGTCTGAACAATACTGCGCATCAGACGATCGACTGCCTTGCTCGCGTACGCCGTAAACTCTCGTCTGTAAAATGTGTAAATACCACAGTTTACAGCTATACTTCACGATCTGTTTACTCGGGAGTTGTATAGCGGGTACTTTCAAGGCACGTTTTCGTAGCAAAAGGGCTAGGAAAGCCGTAGCTGGGGTTTTGGGGCAAAGCTTGGGACAAAGAGCACCGGACCCCTGCCCCTACGGAACTTCTCCTGCAGCTGTAGTTACATGCTCATCTAGCATTTTTACTACGACATAATTGCAGAGAGATAGGGTTCTGGTAGCCTATGGGCGGTGACCAATGGGGAGCGCCCATTCAGGGGGAGACGGGGACATGGACCCTAGCGACTGCGAGTCGCTAGGGAAGTAAGGATTTGGGGTCTGAGCGGGGATTGTCTGCATGTATATTATGATGATGATATTGTACGCTGAATCGTGGTATCATACAGTATATTAACTGCAACGCGTTTGATACATTACCCGCCCTCGGAGGTTCACTACAATAATAATCATTCGCGCCATACTATTGTATGGCCCGGTAATGCCAGCGCGTCGTCAGTCGGTCCGTCGGTCCGTCGGTCCGTCGGTCCGTCCGTCGGTCCTACTCTCTAACTGTCTGTCGGGTGTATCATTAATGTAGGCTAGTCATATAAGTTGGATTACTTCGTGTATATTGCCGTGCTGCGAGCTCCCTCAACTATGTCTGAGAAACGGCGTAGGCCGCATTTCCTAAAGCTAAGTCTGGAAAATTCTGAAAAAAACGAATTTAACGCTTTAGTTGTTAAGAACAAATGATGTTAAGTTTAAGGGTTTACATTGCCAAGTCGATAATAAAACATTTCAAGCAAAATAAAATTCACCAAAGTATCAAAAAAATTTTTGGTCAAACATTGAAAAAACTGGAGCTCTGATATTTCTTTTTTGCATGTCCGTATACCCTGTCTCGCTACAGTCTGGTGTGGAACTTACTTAAACTTGGTGATGCTTTCGGTAAGGTTTTGAATCATGAGTTTGGTGTACTGCAGCACAACATCGGTGATGAGTCGGTCCTTGGGCATCTGTATCTGCAGCTGCTGCTTTGCCTTTCACAACCAATAACACATAAACAACATTTAATCACATACGTGTAAACCATACACAACATTGCATACCACCAACATCTTCGTCGCCTCATACTACGAAATCCTAGACTGACTGACTGAGCTCACGTGTTCAAACTGGTGCTGCAGTCGCGTCAGTTGCTGTTCACACGATGACTTTGTCACGTTGAGGACGGCGTTCTGTCGCTGTACCTCATCGCTGGCTAATATCTGTAGACGCTCTATCTCTGCTCGCTGTCCGTTGTCCACAAGTTCCACGTACTTTGAAAACTCTGCCAACGTCGCCACGGATTCCCTGAACACAAACAGCGTCGGCACAGGTAAAGTGGGGCAGCAAACTAAATTCCGGTACTTGATACAACGCTGCTTACATGAGCCAGACTCGTGACAAAAAACGCGTTGCAATCTAGAAACTGGCAGCTGATTAGCATGAGCTGATACCGCAGCGCACTATGCAGCTATCCGTTGCCTGCGCTAGCGAACAATTGGAGCCACGACGCCGATAGCATACGTGCCAGTGCCCCAATCAGCCACACTAGACCTTCAACCCGTAGCCCGTAAGTTATTATTTATTTCCCACTCCACAAAGGTAAGAAGCAAAGTTAAACATGAGCTTTCATGAACATTCCATCGCACTGTATAAATGCGACATTTCGTAGAGCAGTGATGTTATGCGTCAATTCAATGAGACATCGGCTTATTTTCATTTAATTACTTATTATCCAGCTGGCTTTAATCGGTTTTAATGAGTATTTCATGCCAACAATACCACTATCGCTAGTAAAAAATTAATTACAGGTATTTTACATTTCTTTAAACATTTTGTTGCACACAAAGAAGCAGACAGTAGACAATAGACGACAGCACTATAGTTTTGTGCAACGGCTAAAGCGCGGTGCTGAGCCATAACTGACGAGCATCTAGAAATAAATGAGATAATATTGCTTAACGATATAAATCATTTTCGACAGAAGATCGTTTGAATGCGAGAACAAGAGCAGAATCTTAGACTGACCTGTTAGCGTACCGGATGAGCAACATAAGGAGCGTGAACGTGACGACGATTGAGTATGTGGCTCGGAACGTTGCGTAACAGACAACGAAGAGCAGTCGACGTGACGTCGGCATGACGACCGCATCTGACTCCACAGCTGACTGCTGCTGCTGCTGCTGATGATGATGATGATGCCAAGTGTCATCACCTGTTAAAAAACAACGGTAAAAATTAAAAAGGTAGAGGTAGTGTATAGCTTTTAATAGAAAACCCTTCACAGAGCTATGGAGCGTCACCTGCCATATGGAATTACACAGTGTTATCTGCCATCCGATACAAGTAAACACGCCCCGCTTTAACCCCAGCCAGACAGGTCGGTACTCGATTTACTTACACAGAAGGAATGGAAGGCTGAGTTGACGTTGGTGTTGGTATACCAAAATGGTTTACCTGTCCGCAGACAGTCACCTATCCAAGTAGTAACCACTAAGAGTGTCCCGACCGGAAATCAAACCCATGACGATTTGATCGTAATTCCGACAACCCATCGATACCACCAAGGCACCATGCCAGGTAAATGCTAGGTAATTGTTACAGGATTTACAGCGATGCTTGCATGAGTCAGACAAGAAGCGCTTTACAATCTCGGAATTGGTAGCTAATTGGTGTGACCTATTGATACCGTGGCCATCCATTGCGCACGCCAGCGAACTACTAGCCCGCGGGGCAGCCAGCAGACATACCACCGCCCCAATCAGTCACATGAGGCCTTTTTGTAGCCCGTATTAAAAACATGGTCGGTTTTAACTAACCTAAATGCCTTGGCAGTGCCAATGTCAGTCACCTAACAACACTGTCGCCAGAATAGTGTTTACCTTGCGGGACCTTTAATGGTCGTTCCAGAGATGTTAAATTCGGCCTTAGCAATTTTAATTAAATCATCTACTGAATACAAACTTAATACAGCTGGAGGCTGCAATAACAGCAAATCGTGAGTAAACAGTTTTGAAGAATGCAACGTTATAAAAATGAATAAACAGAAAAAAACAAGGAACAAATTTCACGCTGGTGGTACAAAAATACAAAAGCAAAATCACTAGTATCGCGAAATGTATCATTTTTAGAGCACTCCGCTAAATAAAGCCCGAATCGTGAATCGTGAAGTAAGACAGACTAAAAAAGGCTAAGCGAATGATTCATATCTGTATACTGTACAGGCCTACGGAATACTTAGATGAAACGATAATTATGTAAATCGTGTACCTGCATCAGTGATGAAGGCAATGGCGAGTAGAGCCATGACAAACGTACTAACAACAGCTAGCACAGCAACAACAACAACTACTACTATTACTACCATCACCACTACTATTATTACTATTAACTACTACTACAGTACTACTATTACAACTAATGACAACAGCGAGCACAGCAACTGGCGGCGTCACGACGTGCACTGAGCGTTCACCTGCGTCGTCGTAGTTGACTGGCGACGACCGCTCTAAAACAGGTAAAGGTTGCACGTACTAGATACACGAACGCTGCCCATATTAAACAGACTAGTAACCAGAAGCGCTTTACAATCTCAAAAGTGACAGCTAAGTGGTATGAACTATTGATATCGCAGCGCATTGTGCGGCCATCCATTGTCCGCTTCCGTAAAAAAACTGGACCCGCAGAGCAGCCAACAGACATAAGACCGCTCCAATCTACTCGCCCCGCAACTACTCACTTGCGCCACTGATAGAAATTAATACCCTTTCCCACCAAAAAACTGCTCTTTCTCAACGAACCGTGTCCGCATATAAATGTAATTAATTTTTAGATGAAAACATTTTGTGTTTCAACATCATCACGGGGGACGCACCGTCAGTTTGCTGGGTGTGGTTGGGCGCCGGTCGAAAGACGGTGATCTTGATGGTACGATACGAGTCCACGATGTGAACCAGCAGAGTTTTGTCGTAGTTGTACCAAAAAGTGTAGTTGTAGTAGTAGTAGTAGTAGTGGCAGTAGTGAAGTTTTGTCGTAGTCGTCAGAGGCGTCAGTCGGCACGTTGAACGTGAGACTGAACTCAACTGGACACGCCACTCCGACATCATAGTCGTACAAAGGCTGACTCGAGTACAGCGGGTCTTTGACGACAATGCTAAACGCTCCTGTAACAGCAACAAAAACCAAAGTAATTTTGTAAAAGGTGGAATACCCAAATTTTCGTTTCTATTCGCCAGGTAATAGCGGCAATTTGTAATTGCATGTTTGGTTGGGGATTTTACCGTTCAAATATTCCTTTCACATTATTGCGTTGCATTCGTTAGATTGCATAGAACAAGCTTAGGCTTAGTTTTCACCTGCTTCAATTTGCTATGAGTTTGTTGTGCAACATGATGTGCAAAAAGTTGTACAGCAAAAGTCCGTATCAAATCGATAACTCATAACAAATCCATAGCAATCCTAACATATTGTATAGTTTACTGTACGACTGGTATCGAACAATCGACAGCAATCGAAATGCGGCACTACAGTTTGGGCCTTAGTAAGCAAGATTCATCCCCACACCCAAAACTTGTAATTTCTGTTCCGGCTTTTCGGAAAGCTCTCAAGACTCTTGTTTCCGCAGCTTTAAACAGTCACTGTCATGCACCATATCGGTCTCATTGCTGTAGATAGGGCAATATAACTTTTACCACTATATTATGGACTACGATTACAGTGACTACCTGGACAGCGTAGCAGCTGCCCGGCGACAGTCAGCACCCAGCTGCTGCTGCTGCTGTCAGCACTGCTGACACTACTTGCACGCCGCGTCAATTCAGCTGTAAGCGTCGAGTCATCTCTGACCGTTGTAGCGTCGTACACAGCGAGCTCTGCAATTACAACAACAAATGCTACTACTACTACTACTACTACTAGCGTCGTACACAGCTCGTAGTACGGACGCAGTGCGAGGTATCTCGAATGACAGGAACGGTGCCGCGGCGCGTGATGTGTTGAACAGTTTGTACACGGAACCACCGCCGCCGCCGCCGCCGCCGCCGCCGCCGGCATGACTGCTGTCTACATCCACCTGCTTGACCTGTAGTTGTACTTCGCGCCGATACGCGTCATCGTTGTCGTTGCTGGACGTTGCCACCAGCAGCTCCGACGTAACGTCATAGTCACAATCCTTCATCTCTGCAGCATACCACCACGCCCCCCCCCCTGACATCAACGGCCGCTTGCTGACGTAACAGTAGGGCGTCGCAATTACGATCAAGAGGTCATGCGTTCGACTCGACATCGCGATTGTGGCACTAACAAATGATTAGTACTTGGATGGGTGACTGTCCGCGGACAGCTAAACCATATGACTAATCACCGAGATCAACTGAGCCTTCCATTTCTTCGGGGTACGGTTAAGGCAGGGCGCGTTCACCCGCGTGATGTGTCAGATGGCAGGTAACACTGTGTGATGCCGTATAGTAGGTGACGCTTCGTAGCTGTAAGATGGTTTATCTGATAGACTCCTATAACCTTTTACCTTTAACCTTTCGACGAAGACACGATGTCTTTTGGTTTTTTTGACTTACTGGCTTATTAAGACGCCGGGTTTAATCCGAACTATTTAAGATTAAGTTCTTTGAGATTAATGTCTCGAACAAGCGAAGTTTTTAACAGTTTTCTTTGTAATCTATGGCCATTGCGCCTCTTTGAAGTTATGGTGCTTTAAAAATGCGTGTATTTATAATATTTATTCTCACCAGCCGTTGTTGCCCGAAAAATAAGCATGTAATTAAAAAATTGTGTTACTTGTATTACTTTTTGTTTTATGGCTAATACATCGATTATTACTACTAACACTATTTCATCTTCGATTACCGCTAGTTTAAATTTACTTAAACCCAACAATAACAAAAGGTTTAAAGTAAAACACACTAACGTTGTTAGAGACTTACCTAACATTTACTACAACTTGCTTAAAATTACTACGATTGCTCGATAAATTATTAGATATTTATAAACAGTCAAGATAGCTCTTACTCCAAGACGTGGAGCTGATGGAAAACGGCGACGTTGGTCGGACAGTAATTGTCCGCGCAGAGTCGACTGTTCCTAGAGGCTGTCCCGTGGCGTGGTAGTAACCAGCACTGAAGGTCTTCAGCAGACTGTCGCCTTCGATCAAGTTGGGCCTCACGTCTACTCCTGACCCGTAGTGTATCTTCAGAAACTCATGCCTAAAAACACGCGGCAGCAGAATAATCGCATACAATCACACGAATATTTTGAACAAAAAAATAATACGCGAAACTATTGTACGAAAGTAAAAAGATCAGTAAGCACGTAATATAGGCCTAGCGCGTTGAGTGTAAAGAGCCTCGAAAGCGCTGGATATACTAGCAAAACGAGTAGCAAAATTCTTGAGTCTTTATTGTTCGAGCGTTTTAACGAAATGGTCTGTATAAGTTTACGTTTTACTTATCCACTAAATAGGTAAGTGAGTAAGTAAGTAAAATCTGGGGGGGCTGAAATCGCGAGACCTGACATCGCGAGAGCTGACAACGCGGCACCAGATATGCACATAAAAGTCTTCCAGAAAAACTAAAAAAGTAAAGTAGCATTAACGTATGCAATGGTGAACTTTGACGAAGTGTCAGTGGCGCATTTTGGTGTACTTAAAATTTTTGAGCGACGGCAGGGCCCCAAACTAAAAATGACCATGGAAATGGGATTTTCAATGGGAATGGGAATTCCATGGAAATCCCACGGGAATGGGAATTGATGACAAAATTGAGAATGGGAATGGGAAAAAATGGGAAACAATCTGTATGGGAATGAAAATGGCCCTTATTCCCTTGGGAATAAATTCCCATTAGCAGATGCAGTGTTAGGCTTATGTTCTGCTTAGAGAACGACAGACTGTTGTTTTTGTTAAAGTTGAGTACCATTAGGTATATTTTCTATAGTTTGTAATGTTCAGTAGTGCATAGTATGATGACTTTTCTGAAAAGTTTTAGATTCAACGACAAACAGCGCACATATGATATTAAACGTTAAGTTGAGTCTTCGAAAGGTTTGATATTGTTCATGCCCACAATGACTGAACGATTGTTTGAAAATGAGAATGGGAAGGTATGGGAATTGACCGCATGGGAATCAGAGGTGATTGGAATGTAAAAAGCCATTCCCGGTCATCTCTACCCCAAACATTGCAGGGACCGAATCTTACCCCATACCCCCTTTCACTTCCCTTTCTCGACGGGCCTGCAGTCAGGCGCCAATGCCAGCAGTGACGACGTTTACTCTTCTTCAGTAGATGGTCAAACTACAACTTGTTGAAGACTCCAGACCATGACGATGACGCGGAAGACTAATTAAAAACTGATAGATGGGTCTACAGAAAAAATAATATTCCATGCAGCAAAAATTGCAATGAGCAGAAACTCGCACATTGAAGCATGTCTCGCGATGTCCTTGCTATATGGTGCTACGTTGTCTAGTTCCGCAATGTCAGTCCCCACAATTTTGATGGTCTCGCGATGTCAAGTCTCGCGTCTTCAGTCACCCTTAATATCCTTTATATTGTGCAGTGTCAGACAGTGGCTAAAGTTGGAGTATTTGTATGAGCCGCTACGATAAACTGAAAAAGGCTTGAAAAAATAGGTATAAGGAAAACCACGAAAGTGTGTGATGACGAAAAACGCGAATGCTAGACAGGAGTAAATTCCAGAATCAGAGGACAGCAACGCTGAAAACATAAGAGGCAAAGGCTGTATGGACGCGAGGAACTGACAACAAATTAGTGTTGTTTGAACAGCCTACAGAACGTGCAACAATGTGGTAACTAAAAAAACGTCACAGAAGGTTCGACGGCTGAAAGGTGTTCAGAGTGTTAGGATTTTGTGGCAAGTTTGACTTTCTTGCTTTGGCTGACGAGAGGTGAGCCAATGAAACATTATTTTGTACTACTAATACAAGTAGTAAAATATTTGAGTCTTTACTATTCAAAGCTTTTTTACAAAATGCGCTATATAAATTCACGTTTTACTTGTCTATTAAGTAAGTAAATAAGTAAGTAAGTGAAATTCTTTATAGTTCGCTTTAACCTTGCAGGAACTGAGCCAACAAAACAATTCTGTACTACTGATACGTGAAAGCGATGACGTGATGTAATGACTGACACGTCGATGGCTTTGAGAGGATGTCGTTGATGGACGTCAACTCGGCGTTCTGCCGTCAAACGTCGCTCGTTGACGCTGTTTCCCTGCCAGACGAGTGTGTATTCGACGTCGTACAGCTTGTATCGTGCTAGTGGCTGCACGTGACACGCGAATGTCGTCTCACGACCCGAGAACAGCGGCACCAGCCGGAACTCACCCACGTTTCCCGTCATGCATCTGCCAGTTTCAACACAGAAACGTCTGCACCTATTTTTGAATAAACTCACCAATAAACTGTAATTATTCATAAAATTACAGTGCAAATGAATGAATAATGAATAAATTATTACAGTTTACATAATGTCGGCGCTTAGTTCCGTCTGTCCAGTTGCCGAGAATCTTCAGTGCCGACAGCAAAGTAGGCTCAACAGTAGTCAAGTTTAATTTGCAATCGGCTCTTGAATCGCCCGACGCACCTGAGCTAGCCGGTTTGTAATACACCGATTTTTGACGTCCGATGACCTTAACATTTGACCTTTTAAATTTAAAATCAGGCCCAGCACACGAGTTGCTTTTGCCTTGGAAAACGTTCGTTTTCTTTGCGTTTTTGTATTCGAATCAAAAGCCTGTACGAAACAAATGAACAAACAGACAGACGGACAGACAGACAGACAGACAGACAGGTGAACGTCGTATAAAATGGCTGCATATCAAGGGACGTGCTAAATGGTTTTGCAAAAAACCGTTGTCAACTAAGCTCTGTGTTTCTGCTTGCAAGAATCGATCGATCGACTGTGGACAATGGACGTCTTGCTCCATTCTCAGCTAGCCGCACAGAGTCCGCTTCGTATGACGCTAATAGAATTCGGTCCGAATTGACAGCGGAAATATGCAACACGTGACAGCGATAACTGCAATATATTTGCCGCTATCGACTTAACATGCGACAAGCGCAGCCTCAACGCATACCCAGGGCATCTGTTCCCATTGAGCCACTGAAACATGCCCTCGTTCCCTCACTCTCTCGTCTTTTATTTCAACGTTCCTTTCTCATTACCGTTCCCCATTTCGGCGTTTATTTCCGGGGAACTGTTAGCTCGTTCGATGGCGCGAAATGCCTACTGCCGTTGATTATGAAACATGCGCTTTACTATAAAAGGCCTATCGTCACCATGCGTCTATCTTGAGATATATCTCTATATGGAGATATGGCGCCTCAAAGATAATGGGGTCACGAGTGTGACCTTTTGGGGTTACGTGA
>Ga0209454_1000454_pt1 | contig 21735 bp, 13 predicted proteins | sample WorMetHERISLAND1_2_FD_187400 | JGI IMG/M metagenome (GOLD analysis project Ga0209454, IMG submission 187400) | Marine gutless worms symbiont microbial communities from Max Planck institute for Marine Microbiology, Germany - Olavius geniculatus... | ecosystem: Host-associated > Annelida >... | reverse complement strand
TGGTGACTGTTTACAACGGAAGATGAATATTTATTTTAGTTATTTATTGTGTTTGTTATTATTTTCGTTCATTAGATGCAAAAAAAGTGATGCAAGTATTATTTTGCGATCTGCATTCGGCTGTTGTGCTAGCTGATAACGTATGAAGCAGCAGACAAAACTATCGGCCGTGTGTCATGGTTCACCGATTTTTTCGGCCGATTTTGTCGTTCGTCTGACATCCCCTTAAATATAGTTTCTTTCACCTACTTTAGATGCAACCAATTTCGTTATGATTTCAACATCCGGTGATTCCGATGATCGAAACTTTGTGGATGAAATAACACTAAACTTTTCGTTGAAATATAATGACAACTTTTCTGATGATATGAGAGCTGTGTTATGACAACTGTTTGCGTGCTGACGCTTTGCGGTCTGCCAGCTGCTGGCAAAACGACATTTGCGACGTTGTTTACAGACTATGTTCAGCAGTCAGATGTATCTTCCACACAAGAATCCCGTCTAGCTAGAGACCAAAAATCCATTTCATTGCGATATCGTGTAATTCATATCGACTATGACAAACTGATTCCTTCTGAAGTAGAAACTTCATTGTCGGCGGATGGCGAACAGTGCGTGGTAATCACATTGCGGATTAACTAACGTAATGTTCATTTCAGACACACGTATTTCGTCTGTGCTTATATTGTGTGCACTAACAACTTTTGTCACTTTTAACTTAGTATAATTTGTGTTCGATGCTGTTTTTAACTTGACATTTTTATATTAATTTTTTTTATTTTTTAATATTATAAACTTTATAATTTTTGTTCTACTTTCTTGCTGTCACTCTCACTGGGCAGAAAAGTGCACATAAAGATAAAAAACTTAAATTCAAAATTGAACGCTGATTGCAATTTTTATGCGCGATAGCAGAATGCATCGTGCGTCTTAGCCATCGTCTAGGCGTCCGTCTGTCCATTCGTCCATCTGTCACACTTGTAATCTGTATCAAAATGGTGCAAGCTAGAATCATGAAATTTTCACTGTGGGCTGCCCCATAGACTCTAGTTTTAGTGACAAAATTTCGTGCCCCTGGGGTGAAGGTGTTCCCCTCGAACGACTGCACCAACAAGGGGTACCTCCTTAAGAAGATGTTATTTTGCCACTATTGGCTCTTATAGTGTAAAAACGGTTGCACATAGGTACAGACTTGCTGACATACAGATTTGTTGACATCGATAATCTTGAACGATTTTGAACCCCCCTCCTCCCCAAAAAAAGGGGTTTTGTTGAATTTTTTGCCATTTTTGGCCGCAGCGCACATTTCAACAGTGAATTGTGACGAAATGGCTGGAGATAGACCAAGACAACCTGCATATGTAATTTTCAGCATTGTACGTAGATTTTAGCTGTCCAAGTCCCGATCTCTTAGGTTCAAGGAGGCCTGCGCAAGCGAGCATAAAAGAGGGGTATCTGTCTAAAAAGTGGATATTTTACTGATATTGTCTCGTCTAGCATGTAAACAGTTGTAGACATCCTGTTTATGATAACAAGCACTAGTGATGAGCTTCTTAGCAGTGTCAACGTCGATGACCTTGAATGACCTTGAACTCCCAAAACAGGGATTTTTAGTAATTTTTTGCGATTTTGGGTTGCAAGACACATTTCAAGAGTGACTTTCGTTTAAGATTATTATTTTATTGCATACTGTACACTGATTGCCAAGGTGGAAGTACCACTGCTATCGTGCATCACATGAGCTTTGCTCAAATTACTTGTTACTTGCAGGTATCGGAGTGGAAGCTGTGCAGAAAAGTAATTTTAAGAGGCATAGATGACTTTCTTGCACGCCTTTGTGGTCGATCCCTGCACGAAACTGTTGAAGATGTCTCTGCAGTGTTAACTGATGTACACAATAATATTTCAACTGTTTTCTCAGAACTTTATGGTGCTGTTTGTACTAGTCAACGGCCTGAAGCTAGTATTCTTGTCATTGATGACAATATGCATTATGCAAGCATGAGATACCAACTCTATCAACTGGCAAGGAAATGTGAGTAAGCAGAAAATGTCAGTGTTGCTAAATTTTAGGTTCAGGGTTTTAATTCTTAGAGTTTCCTCAATTCAGTTTTGTCAGTTTTGAATGCAGACTGCCATTCAGAACTGCCATTTTGTAATTACTTCTTAAACTATGCCAGGGTGTCAGAACTTTGTAATTATCAAGACTAAATCAGAATGCAACGTGAGACAGTTTGTGTATTAGTGGATTGTTGCGCGTACAATTTTTGGATAGTTTGTTTTGTAACATAATGTAACTATGACTGTGCAGTGTCTGATTATGGATATGTAAAAGATAAATTCTTGCATCTGTTTTAATTGTGTAGTTTTTATGTCACAGACTCCACTGGTTATGCACAAATCTATTTTCCGGTGGAAGTCACTGAAGCATTGGAAAGAAACTCATGTAGAGATGTCCCCGTGCCAGATGATGTTATTGTATCAATGTCATCAAAGATGGATGTTCCATCAACACAAAACTTTTGGGAGGCGAGGACCGTTGAGTGGCATGCTTCTGATTTAAGCCAAAGAAACCTGTAAGATTTCTTTTCGCAATAATTGTGCATCAGCCCCACCGAGGTCAGCCACCTTGACGTGGTGGTGGGGCTTTGCTCCGATGACCCGAAAGATTTCTACAATCTGGAGGATAGGAGCGTACTAAGAGCTAACCAAATACGTGAGAACATTTACTACACGTTACCAGTGCTTTTGTGCTGGTTTCGGCTTTATAGCCGACTACGGCTTTATAGCTGTTTACTTACGGCCTCACAGCCGTTATTTACAGCTTCACAGCCGTCTACGGCTTTATATCCGTTACTTGTAACCTGTGGTTACTTTTGGGGACGCGCATTGGGCCGAACTGATACGGCCTCAGCGCTGGGCAGGTGTAAGAGCCTGCCCACCCCCAAGGCAAGGCAAGGCAATTGTGCATCAAAGCGCTGTAATTATTCTGCTGGTGAAATTGCTGAATAGAGTTGAAAGTGTATCGCGATATCTATTTGCAGCTTGTACTGTAATGTGCCGTTTTTGACAATAGCCGATGTTCAGTAGAATCAAATCATTGCGTAAGTGGTTTGGCACTATTTTTTCAGTCATATTGCACTGATTATTGGCATGACCTATACTTAATGATGCATCATATATTAGTTCACGTAATTTTACTTTTAGTTCTATGCTGATTAGTGTTTTTATGTCTGAGCCTTGGGATGCTATTTTGCTCATGTAAAGGCAGCCTTCCATGGCGTGCCTTAATTGTTTAACAAGGCTATTTTGTAACAGATTTGCTTCACAAACGTACACAATGCTGTCAAAATTTAGTCAGCAATAGGCCTAATGTATTGCATTACTGAATGACTTCCATGACGATAAATGCACTAAATATGTCAAAATATGCACAAGATGTTGAGCATATTCAACAAAATTTGCCTAGAGTATAGCGCAAACAGAAAATGCTGCGGCAGTTTGCCGTTTCCACGGCACCGTGGAATTTACGAAAATTCCGTGGCATGGCATGCTATTCCGTGGCGCACGGAAAACCATGGGCCTTACTTATTGTGTTTGTTTGTTGTATGGAAAGGTGCAAAAACTGCACTAGAGAAATTGACACTTTAGTGATTTTCACACATAGAACATGAGATACATTATTTTGCATAATATTTACTGCTTGCTGCTGTTCAGTTTTTTTAAAATTCCAGTATTTGGATAATTGAACCAATACTGAATAACTGAAATTTGAAGTACATCATTATTTTTTTACTGCAGTTATTGCCAGCTACTGTGACGACTCTAAACTACACTAGCTGAGTTACAGTGCAGTTAGGATCTGATTGCATTGGGTTGCAGTGATAAAGTGGTAGCATTGATAGAAGAAGCCCTGCAAAACCCAGTGATGTCGGCTCCTGATGGCTTGAAGACTGAGAGACAAGAATCAAGATCAGTCTGCTCCAAGAATATACATCACCAGTCAGACCTTATCCTCCGCCAGCTACTGACAGATTTCGTCACTGTGCTTAAAAGTGTGTTGTTTTATTCCATACATCTCTCTTCTACCATTAACACTGTCAAGGAATCAGTTATTACATTATTTGCTAACATTATAAATTAACAACCTGCATCAGATTGTGTCTACACAAGGTCAGTCATAGTTATGAACTAATTTTTGTTGACTTCATTGGAGTTGGTGTGACCCAAGGTGCAACATATTAGATTTTGGTGGCAATTATCTTCACGATCTGTATCTGGGAACTTTTTCAGGATTTTTCATTTACTACAGCAGTTCTTACAGAAAGCCATAGTCAAATGAGTACTAAACAGCAGTATACTGTCTGCACAAGTTGTGTGTTGCATGCATTTGTGGCAAATATTATTGCAGCTTATTACTGTTAATGTTATTGTCAGTTTTTCTAGTGCTTAAGAGTTAGGGAAAAGTATGTCAGTAGTTAATTATGCTAATGTACCTCTCATTCCTTCATGTACAAATTAGGTGAAACACAAATTGAAAATGTTTCATACATGTTGAATGTCTGTTTAATCTGCATTTACAGCAGAAGTGACTGACAGTGTTGAAATAAGTCGACGGGCCAAGCAAGCAAACGTCGTGAGGCAAAGAATTCTAGATGAACTGCGACAGCAAAAACTCGTTATTCCACAATCATGTATTGACTGCTTGAAGCTAAATGAAGTTTTACCAACCAGCACCAATCATCCTTTGTGTATATTTATTAAACAAGTTTTCACAGAACGGCTTTCAAAAGCATCCTGACAAGCAGCGAGGCATATCCTCTGTCTGCAGATTTCATTTACTGTTGTTCTAAAATGGCCATTTTCTGTCATGATCTTAGAATACATAGCCCGTCTTTTGATTTGACTATTTCTTTATAATGCAGTAAGATTCCTTGGTTACTTTTTTGCTTTAATTAATGTGTTTGATGTATTGTACTGTAATCCTGTACATTTTTACATTCTGATATTTGCGCTGATGAAATTATGTGTTGCAGTACATCTGAAAATCATGAACTTGTACCAATAGTTAACACAAATTTTACGCAAGTAATATTAATTTTCACTAATGTGGCACTTGTAATACTACTGTATATCTGATGCTAAACTTTCTGCATGATCAGTCCAAAGCCAGTTTGGTATTGTATATCTTGCTTGGAGATATGAATGAAAATAACTTTGAAGTTTTTGATCTTGGAATGTACCTAGCAAACTGCAAACTTTAAGAAATTGTTCAGCCTGTAGTTTTGCAAGCTACATGACTTGTCCTGTTGCAAAAATACTGATGCATTTAATGGCAGGCAAGTAGAAATTGCTGCTACTACCAAAAAAACTAGCAACAGCCCTGGCTATTAGTAATACAAAGGAATCACAAGACCAGGATTGGTACGCTTTCAGTATCTTTATTGCTATTTACAGAGCAAATCATCCAAAATTTGACCACAAAGATCTTCATGCAAATAATCAGATAATCTGCACATCATAGAGATTTAGATTTATCCACTGTTGAAAATAGGAATCCATGAAAATGGAAAAACAAGCAGTTAATGCAACATCAGTAAATATAATGTGTATGCAAAAATAACACGCAGAAAGGTTCAGTATAATGGAAGCGACTACTCTGCTTTTACAAGTGGCAAAATGCTTCGGGGATTTTTTCCTAACCATATTCAATGTACACTTAAATATACTTATTATTCGCCGCTAATGGCGATAAAAACATACAAGAAATTTGAGCTAATGCTCATGAGACGTGCGAAAGCCTATTGCAGTTCCAGTTCAGTAGTTTAGCTGAAAATTGTGGTGTTCACGCTAAGTTAATATACAAATACCAAATTCTCTATCCGTGGTGCCACCTTGTGAATGATATAGACTTGTGTCACAGCCCGAAATCGCCAAAAATCCATAAAACCCCCTATTTTGGCATTCAAGGTCATTGTATTCAACGCCAATCGAGAGCCAGTGCACAACTTCCTATTAGTGATTAATAGTAACCTAGGCCCTATCTCGCACCGTTACTCAGATACAGCGACTTATTGGCCAAAAATCGCAAATTTTGCCCACCCCCTCTCATTTAGCACCCTCGTTCGGGGTGATCCCCTTCGAATTTATGGAAAAGCTTTACGGTTCCTGAAACTAGAGTCTTTCAGGCAGCCGACAATGAAGACTTGGTGATTCTAGCTTGCACTGCTTTTGACTGATCCACCCGTGTGACAGACGGACGGACAGAATTGCAATGGCTAAGACGCCCTGAAAGCAGTAGCTGCGTTCGCGCGTAAAAATTGACAACCCATGGCATTTGTCGAACAAACCATCGATAAAATATACCACAGCAGCGCAGATACAAAATGTCTGAAAAAACACAAATCACAAATTCAGCATAAAACAACGTATTCACACAATAAACATGAAAACATTGTTTCCTGTTGAAACAGGTAGAAATGTTCTGCACTTATAAATGTGACATATGCCAAATGGTCACAATGTTGACCAGCATATCACATATTAACATTATGTTCTTATTTAAAATCACATAGGCAGTGATTATAATTCTAATTATCTATACCATTTACCGATTAACCAGCACATTAGCAAACTGACTGCAATCACAATGTTCATGCACAAAAACTAGTTCTAAGCATCACTGATGGGGATCGTTAATTAGTAAAAATAATTTTAAATGAATTTTTCACGAAGATAATAATTAACTTTTTAAATAATCAGCACATATAATATGACCACTGCAACATAAAATGTCAGTTTAAATCTGCACAATTGCACTGAAGCTAACTTTACACATGTCGTGTAATAAAATCAGTCAAATAAATTACTCATCATCACCACTGATACAAATATAACAAAAATGTATCGCACAAATTTTTCAACATACGTTTTTTACTACATAGACTAATTCAGTAAAACCAAATGCTAAAGGCAGTAGCCATTGATATACAATTTAATTATGAAATTTTGATCCGCAAGCAAGATACTGCAAGTACTGCAGTATGTAGACATGGCCTTATTTAGCATACCTCATCAATAATCAGCAGCTTGGTAGCACTGTTTAAAGACAAGCACAATGTATTGCAAATTTAACACTTAATCAAAGTGTAACCAATAACAATACTAGCAATCGCTAATGCTAGGACTTTGACTGCAGCCATTATACGGTACTCGGCCACTTTCACTCGTCACCACACCTCAAAGGCCAGCATACATATGTCACATTATCAGTTATCTGGCAAATGTGCGAGTCAACCAAACAATGATGACAAGCAGTCCGACTGTCCTGGCCTATAAAATATTGACATCGATGAACAGCCATGAAAAAGTGCATCGGCAGAATTCAGGAATTAGAAAAATGCCCTTGGTTTTGGCGCCAACGTGCTCCGGACGTTTGGTTTACCGGAACGGTCAAGACCACTCTGAAAACGAAAATAAACACGGCACTTAATATTACGGGCATGCTACCAAAAACTCTATCAGTATACTACCCGGGTTACAATATCACGTGGGGAAGGAAAAAGTGACAGCCCGCCCGTAGCTATTTGCAAGCTTTTAATAACAATTACAAAAATTGCTATACAAACCAGCAGAAAAATCTGAGCACACATGACTGCATTATCAAATAATATCACAGTGCAGCAGTGCAGCACGGTAGTGCTGACACTGTTGTAAGGGCGATGAATGTTAAGTATAGGAAATGGCATTAGGGGGGGTCCTGTAACTCCGAAACCCCTTAACAGATTTCCCTAAAACTTGGCTTATGTGATCACATCAATCACTCAACCCCACATGTAAAATTCGGTTACAATCGGTTCAGCCCGTTAAACCGACCGACGCCGCTAATGGCTCAAACGAAGCACCCTGACACCGGACACATATGTTTTCAATTGAAATTCTAAAAAATTACCCTTTTTTATGTCCCAATTTTTAAAAATTTGTATCACGACCTATGGGGACATCAAAGCAGTATAACTCAGTCCCCGTAAAAGATAACTGCATGCTGTTTGCAACTACCCCTCTATTTTTGGACCTGGGCTATCCGATGGTGTCATTTAAATTTCTCCCACGATGACCCCCTGTTGCCATGGCAACTAACCATTCTTATTCAAAGACAAAATTGGCTGCAGCATACACTGTTACACCACACATAATTTTTTCCTTGCACCAACTTCCTTTACCCACCCAGGGGTATTTTGAAAACAGTAAATAAATTTATTGTCATAAAATCAAATACCAAAAATTTTGACAAAAGTCAAAAAAACAACAGCAAAAATCAAAGCAAAAAACTTTAACAGTTTACAAAGCTATGTAGGGGTGATATGAGTCACTCATATCGCCCTGACATAGCTTTGTAAACTGTTTTTTGCTCTGATTTTACGTTAGTTGAGTAATCCGTCACGTCATGCTTACAGGTAAACAAAGCATGTCGAGACAATATCAGAGGTACTCTATCCAATACTACGCCTGCCCAGTCACTAGAGCTGATGCAATCCAGGTACTTACAGCAAAGTCGTCGTACGGTCCGACGGTGAACTGCGACGCGTCCATGTTAACATTCGCAGCATTGGTGTTTGATGCCACGATAGTTGTGCTCGGCGGAGCAAGTGACGTAGAGGCGGCAGTAGGCGTATGATGATGAACCTGCTCGGGAAATGGCACTCGGCGAGAATCGGCCGTCGTTCTTGCTGTTCCACTGCACAACTGGCGGCACACACAGTAGACAATTATGATTATGAAAAGTGGCACTAGAGACGGGTAACAAAAACTAAGCATTAATCGTTCAATCTCTCTATTATGCCAAATGGCAGCACATATAAGTGAATAAGAAACACCACGATAATGCTAAATAAAAAAGGGTTAATACTACAAAAACTGCAGACAAAAAGTGAGTGAGTAGAGTTTAACATCCTACCCGACACAGTATAGGTCATTTCGGGGATGGCCTTTCAAGGCAAACTTGCACATACACATAATAATGAAACACAAAGTTAAACCTTTACAGTCAAATACTAAACATAAAAACGACCTAAACCTAAAATTGCAAGAACTCTCTATTTAAATGTGCATATGTGAAAGCAATGGCAGAGTTCTAATAATCTTTCCTGTCAACCTGTTATCTTCCAGACAGTCATTAATGTCAGAACGCTGTCTAATGGAGGACAGGGGTGGGCAGACAAAAAACCCTGCAGAATAGGACCGAAAATTCTCCTATCAGACACTTTCGAAATCTGAATAAAATAATGAAAACTTCTATAACTACAACTAAAAAAATATATGGAACTAACACCATAAGTCAATTACTAGATGAAGATGCAACCCCACCAGACTGATGTAACAGATCTGGGGACCCGTTCCACACCAAGAAACTATCGGCTATTACTTCACTCTTTGTGCTATCTCTTCTGACAGATACATTAGATTAATAATGCCGTATAGATCAACTATTCCTTTATCTTATTACATATGTAAGTATAAATCAAACTAATCAGCAACAGTATCAGAGAACTGTCTCTATGTATATGCAATAACTAAGCTCTAGCAAAGTATATATGGGTGCATCTTAGTGGTACAAGAGGCTGTATCCAGCACACTTGAAACGGAATGGAACTAGATTTTCAGACAGATATTGCTGCACTGTCAGACACGTTCTGTTGTTTTAACCAGTGGCACAGTTTTTCTGGAACAATTCGAATTCAGCTTACCCCATTTAGGCCAGACTCACTTTTGGGAACTGACGTGGTAGGCCTTTTACTTTTACGGGCTGGATGCGCAGCCTGTCAAGCAATCAACAGAGCCAAAGCATTGAAGACTGAAATATTACTCTACATTAATGCCATCAAGTCGTGACAGTGCACCGGAAAATACCACTTAAAACATAAGTCGGCAAAAACTGTTGAATCTATTCACACAGGTGGAATCGGGGCAGTCTTAAAAATCTTGACACGTGGCTCGCTTACTTTCTCTTTGGAAGCCGAACGCGGTGGTAGACAAACGGGAGAGAAAAACTTTGTCCTTTGCCCCAGCGGAGTTTTCGTTGGAGTGTCATTTACCTAGTTGGTGAATCAAAATAACGTAACATGCATCGTCAAACAAATCAGAGACATGTTAGTAGAACACATAAAAGCATTTATTGCACTGTAAAAACCACAAAATCAGTCATATGGAATATTAAATACACATGATTAGAAAACCCAGTGCTCCAAAAAGTAGTACAAACATTCATCATATTGCAACAACTGTTAACTTCATGAAACCAATACAATACGCAATCAAGTAGAGATGTTATGAAGTAATAAGATACCAAAATGCTTAACTACTCATGAACGAAAATGTCAGCAAGCAACATCTAATAGAGTTTGTCAGCACAGACAGCACATGGCCACAATCAGTTGACTACCTTGCGCAGTTTACTCGGCGTTTTTGTTGGCGTATTTCCGGCAAAACGTTTGGTGCCTGCTGGCTTGCTGCCAAACATGATTTCCTCTTCCATCTGACGGGCTTTCTGCTGTTGCTGTAACAAATACATTCACAGCATAGCACGTAAGTACATGGTAAAAAAGTAAAGATAAATGAAAGACAAATGCTCAATATCAGCACTGTGTTCGGAGCTGATCCCAGTCGGCGGTAGTCAGCCCTCAAACATAAACCCGGTATGGGCCGGTAGCAGGCTGCCGTTACTGTCCACCAGGCCCGCGGTTACCTTCCCGGACAGAGCATCGCTGCACTCTGGCTGGTACCAAATTATACTGCTTGGTGACAGAGGCACATGTGCGTGAATAACTTGCCCACTGATCAATAACTGGGTCGAGAGTCGAACCAGCAACCTCGCGGTCACCAGTCTAGCATGCTATTGTTACACGTCCAAGCCACGCAGCACCTGGTAGATATAGGTTAAAGGAAATCTACAGCCCACCCAGAGCTATGGAACATCACTTATAAGATCGGTTGAAAAATGTGGGAGCTATGGGGGGTCGAAATTTTGGCCTTCCCGTTGACTTGGCACATCTCCTATACAACAGCTTGTTGCTACCGCACAAGCTGTGATAGTGACCAGGACTTTATTGTACACCAATAGCTAAGCCCTTACCACTACATAAGTTAAAAGTACATACTGTATATTTTGTACATATTCTTTTATTTTGACGAGCTCTGTTAACAAACAAATATGATGACGATTTGCCCACAATTTCCAAACATTCACTAGTAACTTGAACAAATAACACAGGTCGATCCAGGGACAGTATCTAATGGTTGAAATGCAATGCTAACCCGCTGCATTTTTTCATTCTCCTTGTCAGCAGTGTAGTCGGTAAGTTGCTTCTTGACAAAGTCGCCAAACGTCTGGCGGTAGATGGAGAATGCTTTGCCAGTTGCCTGCTGCCACTCCTCAATCATGGCACTCACATCCTGTTCCACCTTAACATACCAGCCACGATACATTTGTCATAATCAATCAAATCAATCAATAAGCAAATTTGTTAGGCACCCCTGAAACTGCTCTTAGAGGCATGGATCTGCTACAAGTAATCAAGACTAAGGTAAAATGCCAATAACCAACAGCGCTCTCTCGTAGCTCTGTAACAAACTCAAGCAGTGCTCATCTCCATTTCCAAGGCCCTGAGCCAGCATTGCAGTGAGTGTAAAAGCCCAAATTCCATTACGCTGACTTTGCAACAAAGTCTCGAACACAAATCATGAAAGTCCGTGACACAAATCACGTCGCCAACTTTCATGATTTGCGTTGCGGACTTTCGTGATTTGTGTCCGCGGACTCTACCCGTGCATTGTAACAGAATAAATTCCATTAGAGCGACACAAACGGGTTTGTCGCGGACTTGTCACGGACTTTGTCACAAACATCCTGATATGTCGAGATGGTTTGTGTCCACAACTTTCATGATTTCTGTTGGTGACTTTCACCGAAACTTCATGGTTTCATGATTTGTCACTGTTTAAGTCCGTGACTTTCCCTGCGGGAAAGTTTTGGTGAAAGTCGGCATTGTGGAATTTGGGCTAAACACAGCTCCATTGGAGCTGCTCCAATATATGGAAAGAGGGCCAGAACACTGCTGTTACTTTTCCGGTGGTTAGGGTGGTACCAAATTGTACTGCTTCGTGACACAAACACACGTGTGAACAACTTGCCCAGGGTTTTTACAAAGCAGTGAACCAGCGACCTTACGTTCGATCACTAGTACGACAAAACTACTGTTCGACAATCAAGCCATGCTCAAGTAGGCACAATCAAAAAACCACATCCTTGTTGAGAACACTGTGTGCTAATGTCACCGTTTTCAGAAATGCAAAAAAATAGGTTTTGGAAATGCCCCGTTAACGTCTGCTAACTTCAGTGTCCTCTGACAGGAACAAATTACAGTGTTTGCTGACAGAGCTGCATTGCTGCATATGCAGAAACTGACTCAGAACCATTATGTGTGACATGAAAAGTGAGAAACCAAAATTGAATCTAAGGCTTTTGGTTGGCTGCTTTGGTAGACCTACCTCTTTTGCACATGCACCCAGTCCCAGGTCTATAAACTCTAGCCACATGTGGGAACAACAGCTCGGAATCATAACCCAAAGAATAACAATGCACAGTTCAAGTGAGAGAATGATACAAATAAAGGAAAAAAAACAAACACCGAAAGGCAGACAGTTTACCTTTGGCAGCTCTGCACAGATCTTCTTCCTCGCTTTCTCTTCTTTCAGTAGACTGCAACCTCGGTTCAGCAGCCGATCTGGATTGTTCGCCCGATGCTAGTAATCACATTAAACCAACAGACTGCAAGTTAAATAGCCTGCAAACAGTACTAAAATTCCTATCAATCAGGTAATGACAAAAATCAGATGTTATTAAACTTTTTTTTAAATTAAGTAAGTCATGAAATAAACATAATACAACTTGACACCAGTCTGATTTAATATATGTCCTTAACTACAGTACTCAGCATCAACAAATTTCAATCGAACATTATACGGAAGCCTGCTACATTGCGTCCTTGCTTAACCGGTCTTAACTCTTTATTGTGTAAATGAAGTTAGTGACATTAAATAAGATGAACAAACACATTGTCAAAATGTAGACCTACTGCAAATTTAGTGCTAAAAATTAAAGTTGCCACTACAAATTTTGAACTTTTAGTGCAAATAACTATCGTAAAATACACACGTGGCAATGGTCTACGTAAACACCAGCTTAAAACTGTCCTAGTTATACAGTATCTTATCATTACAGTTGTTGACATTGCTGAACGTTTCCTGCAAATGGTGCCTCCTAACAAGTTCATTGTATTGTAAAAAACGTAAAGTCCTTTCGAGCCTTAAGGCCCAATGGGCGACGCTGATGTCTTGTTTCCTTAGCCCTCAGCCAGACACCAGTTTACACTGCCAGACCACGAATACAGGGCTAGTGTATCGCACGGTGTGCCTGTTTACGTCCCAGCTTTCGCTGGTACTCATTGCGCCTACCCACGAAGGGATGGCCAGGCTGAGTTGATCTGGGTGGCTGGTTACATACCGGGATGGTCACCCATCCAAGTACTAACCGGGCCTGGTGTTAATTAACTTCGTTGATGCAATCAATGATGTACCAACTAAGCCAAACCACCACCACCAACATCGTATTGTACTGTACTAAAAACCAAGTCAAATTTTAAAAAATGCATCCCTAGAGGATGACCACTCTCCAGACACTATGAAATTCCTGACCATTCCCTGACAATTCACAGCACTCCTGAACATTTCAACTGGCCTTCAACTATGGTAACCTAACCCTAGTACTAACTAAAATATAACATAACAGTAGCATACTACAACATAACATATTAAAAACTAAAACATAAGTAAACAAAAAGCAACATTTGGCAGTAAACAGTATAAAATAATCGGTACAGAGCACTAAGTGATACTAAAAAGCCTGCTGATGCAATTTCTAGGAAAGTTTTTAGGACATTTTGCCTGACAAAATGTTTTCCACAAAAATTCCCTGATTTTTATCGAAATCCCTGACATTTCCCTGATATAGATTGTAGAGTTCCGTGACATTTCCAGGTTTTCCAACAGCCATCAATGAGCAGACAACCATCAAAATACGGACCTCAAACTCTAAAAACTGCGACCACAACTTCTTCCAGCGGTCAACCCTGTCAAGCAGGTCCTTATGCTCCTCGTAGTAGTCTCGAAGACGTGTCAGTTCCTGCTCGTGGGCCACTAGTACGTCCTCAGTCATCTCCTCTGCAAACAACATACACATCAGTAACATAATACATCGTGGCTGCAAAAGCTCCGGGCAGTCACAAAAATAAATTTTCGGACAAACAGCTGCAAACTACCAACACAGCTATTTGACTGCAAGTGCACAATATTTCAATTTTGCCTCTATAAATTCTCCATCCAACAAATTATTTTGTATTCTGGAGAGGGTAACATTTATGACGGAACGTCATCTGAAAGCAATTTCGCACTTGGTGAAGCAACAAATTTCAATTACCTTGGTAATATTGTTAATCGTAGCTGCTCAAAGCATGGTAGGAAACATGGTCTCAACCGCTTCAGAGTAATATAAAAACATAACCAAGAAAGCTGATCAGTAGCACATTTAGATGACTGTTCAACAAGCTCAAAATGTTACAATTAAAAATATGTGTCGCAAATCTGCTTCCTACAACAGACGTCAACTGCAATGTAACGAGGCTGCTTGCAGACCTTCGCGAAGAGGCTCGAATGAGTCGTCAGAAATGCAGCATCGGTCCTGCCAGTCCTTCAGCTGCTGCCTAACGGCTCCGATCACTCGGTGAATATTGTCCATCTTGAGCACCTCACAACGACCGATCTCCTCTTTCAGCTAAGATCAACCACACAATAACCATCACATTACAAATAGACCTCAGCATGGCATACAGTGTATAAATAGAATAACTGTGCACACAGACCAACGTAACTAGACTGAACTGACACAGTTTAATTTTTGATGAAATAACCAATGGGCACCCCACCATAGTCAGCCACCTTGTCATGGTGGTGGGGCTTTGCACCGATGACCCGAAAGATCTCTAAAATCTGGAGGCGAGGAGCTAACTAAGAGCTGACCAAACCCGTGAGAGCAGATTTGCTACACATTACCAGTGCTTTAGTGCTGGTTTCAGCTTCACAGCTGTCTATTTACGGCTTCACAGCCATCTACGGCTTTATAGGCGTTACCTGTAACCTTGTGGTTACATTCGGGGACGCGCATTGGGCCAAACTGATACGGCCTCTGCGCTGGGTAGGTGTAAGAGCCTGCCCACGCATGAGGTAAAGTAACGTAAGGTAACCAATGACTATTAGTCATTGAATGTGTATGTGAGCATAGTCACATAGGCTACCGATGCCATTAGATGGTGCCTACTGTAATGCATTCCTGCTTGCTCATTGGTCAGTTCGTCAAAACCTAAACTGTGTCAGTTCAGCGACGTTGCTCAGTATGCGCCATAACAAGGCATAATACACTGTAAACCGTACTGAAACGTACTTTTTTCACGGCCATGATCAACGGCGTGTTCTGCCTAAATGCCCTTGTGATATACTAATGCAAGATGCTCTTAAGTCACTACGCTTGAGTGGAGTAAGATTATGGGTACTTACAACACTAGACAGTATAGTGAAAGATAGGAAAGACAACTGAAATACATCATAAAATAAGAGTACACCTTAAACTGAGTCTGATATAAAATCTGTGCGTAATAACTGCGTATCTACAGTAGCCTACTTGGCATAAGTAATTTCAACCGAACACTGTACTATAGAGCAGAGCAATCTACATACGCTTAATCCTTGTTTAACTAGTCTACACAATCAAGCAACTGTCATCACGTGATCTGCTAGGGTTCACAGTGAGAAAGCTGGAATTATGTTTTAGTCAACATTTAAATTTTTTTAATTACTTAGAATAAGTTTGGCTTGAACATAACTTCACAATATTTAATGTTAGTTTGAAAAGCAACATTCTAAATGTTACTAACAATAACTAATACAAGGGCAAAAAGTTATGCAGACTCATGATACTAACAGACTGGATGACTCGCTGAGATACTCCGGTGTTTTGGGACTGAAAAATGTCTCGATCTTCCTGGATCATCTCAACGCGATCCCACAGTGTTCTCACACGCTCCCATAGACCTTTCAGTGTGGCCGCGTTCTGAGCTCGCAACTCTTCCAACTACAAATGCAACATAAACTATAAGGCAGCAAAAAATAACAAATAAGTAATCAATTAACTGTAAGAGAAGTTCCATCAATTAAAATTTCTGTATTGATTAAAATTTTTGATTAAGAACATTGCTAATGTCACAAATATGCATATTTAGAGTTGACTGTAAACTATAGTAGACAACAGTTATTTCACAGAAGACATGCAATCAGGATTAGTAGTATAATGTTAGTTTAACAGTCTGCATCAGTTTGCAAAAGATAATACTAACTAGTAGTTGAATGAATTCTGCAGTTTTCGTCTTTCTGATTGATTATAAAATTTAACCAAAATTGACTTATCTTTAAAGATTAATCGATTAAGATGCAACTATATAATTTAAAACAACAATCATTCAATCAATCTACCAACTGATCAAAAAACGTTTATATAACATCGTACGATAAGAACAAACTACAGAGAGATAATGGCAGAGTCTAGGCCGAGTGCTCACGTTTCCTGTAGGCAATGCAAAACAGTTCAGTTTTTAAACAACAATGCAATTGCAAGGTGGTACACTTTTCACTTTTAGACCAGTATTTTGCATGTTTTAATCCAGCCATATTCTGCTACACAGAACAAAATTGTTTTCATTGAACAAAAACAACCTACCAAGTGGCAATGACATGTTAGACTAAAAATTCGGAAAAACATCAAAAATCTTTTGCTACCAGTAATACATCAAACCAATTCAATGCGACATGTGACAGAGTGTAAGGAGACAAAGAATTATAACAGAAAAGTGTCTCGCATCAGTGAATTTTTTTCGAAAAGCTGAAAGAAAAACTAATAAATGACATTAGTCGATGCATACTTCATCATGGTACTGTTTAAGAGCTTCCATGCTTTCCACAGTCAAGGAAGCCATTTCTCCATCGGAGACGACCTCTCGTTCGAACGACGTGTTGGCGGACAGCTCAAGTTCATCCAGAAGCCGAACGATGTTCTGACGACTGCTACTTATGGCTTTTTGGCGTCTTGCCTATCACACAATTAGATACTTCAGTCGCACTCCATCCAGATACTAAATGCAAAACTCATACTCCTGAAAATGGTCAAAGAGCTGAAACAGGAGAAGGAAGGAAGGTGTTGGAACGGCATTCTGCAAGCTGTTCCAGCACCTGAATTTAGCCATTCAACCACCTGAAAATTGCAGTTGAATTGTGAATTATGTGAAATACTACAGCTTATTGCACACTGTATTTTTTGGACAGATGACTTTCCAAAAAAAAACAATAAAATTATTGCCACTAGAGATCAGATTTTTCTTTCTTAAATGCACCCAATTCTATTTCACCACCGAGCCCGTGGACGGAGTTTGCACCACTCACTGGCACTCACCTAAACACTTTAGCTGGATTTAAAGGAACCTACTTCTAGTGGGAGAGAGTTTAAGTACAGAAAATAAAGGCTAAAGAAAATACAAAAGAAAGAGGAGGGAAATAAAAGGGAGGAAATGTAGAGTTCCACCAGCTACTTTTAAGTAATTCAACCACTAAATGAGTTCATAATTCGAGCCAAATAAGAAATATCACTCAACACAAATGATTATCATTCTTACAACCAAATGACTGGTATACCAGTGTTTGACTTGCAATCCTATGAAGGCTATGATCCACCTATTCAGAATGCTTAACACGTAAACAGATGGGTGACAAAAATATTAGTAAATATTAACAAGTAAAATCACACGAAATATCGAGCACCTTTTCAGTTTCCAGTTCGCTGATGTGTTCGTCAAGATCAGCAAGCTGTTGTTCAGTAGGCACAACGCAACTAGACGGAACATGGAATGGCTCAGTACCAAGGCTGGCACATAACTTCTCATCGGTTTCAAGTCGCTGTCGTAACTGCTCCAGGCGTTTCTGTTTCTCTGCACTCAACGTTTCGGCACGACTGCGCAAGCCCTTCTCCATCTGTAAGATGGTCAGACCCTCCGACGGCTGCGCCGTTACAGAAACATCACAAACGTTATTTGCATTCCGAACCTGAACTACAAGCAACGGTTTTACTCTGCCGACTTCCTGCAATATGGCTGTAGATAACTCGCATGAAAAAAAAGTTTAACTGTAACTACACTTGAAACAGTACATAAAATTAAACATTATTTAACACTCATCCAAATGTAATCATACGCTTCATTTCTGTTGCAATTAGCTCAGTACAGAATTAAAGCATGTCGAATCTTATCATCATACAGTACTGACGTGATACTTATGCTATATAGTGCAAGGGCTTTAACATTGCAAACTGTGAAGAGTATATGCTAGAAAAAAGCTTTCACCAAAGATACAAGAAATTATCTCAATTAGTTACAACACTGATATTGTTATACCTCAGCACAAAATACTTGCACAAAAGTGGTCCAAATCGTGTCACATGACGTTGACAAATACACACTGTTAATGAACAACAGTTTACTGGTCAACATTGAGATGAAAGGTTGACAGGTAACAGTGAAGTTGTCTAAGGTTCGAACGATACTAGCATTGGGGTACTGGGTATTGGCCAATACTGGCCAGTATTGAAGTGCATCGGGTATTGGCGATATTTTTTTGACTGTGAAACCCAATACCGATATCTGCTCACTCAGCATAAGTGGTCGCCGCCCACCACCAACTGCTGTCTAAGCTGGGATCAAACAGCAGTTGGCGGCGGGCATCAACCACTATAGAATGATAATCATCTCGATTTGCTAGCAAACAACCATGGCGGGAAGAGTGGCACAGGGCGGGGAGGGGGGAAGTACACCTGTAGAACAGTTGGCATTTATGCTAAATTGAAAGGATTACCGGGTATCCCCTCTCAACTGCACACTGTCTCACACTCTAGGCCTAGTTTCAGTAAGGGCGTACACAATCTGCGCACGGCATATATGCAGCATGTGGCAATTAGCGCAGTGGGTGACGTCGCCAGCCGTGCCTAGCAGTTTCTCCTGTCACCAGTGCACTGCAGTAAAGGTTACTGGCACCAGGCGATTGTGTGACGGTTTTGAAGCTCCTGGTTGACGGCTGTTGCGATTATATCACTGTTGCTGCATGGAGAGTAAATCGCTATTAGATAAATGACGTGGTAACGAATAAGCATCGTGGTAGATTTAACAATAGTACAAAAACTGCTGGTTTTAGTTGTTGTATTAGAGCGCATTAGAGGTTAATTTTTAATGTTATGCACTATATAAATTCACGTTTTATTTACTTACTTATGTTTATATCAATCAGTCATTGATTCGAGCACAATCTACGGTACTGTAACCCTACTAGCCTACGTACATAAAACTTAGCACAAGAGACATAGAAGAAGTATATGAATCATTAGGCAACTTCACTTTTTGACTTAGACTTTCACTTAGACTTTCGCTGAGTCTAAACTTCAGTCAAAGTACCTACTTGAGTCAAAAAAAGTGAAGTGATTTCGCTGAGCCAGAATCCACTTCGACTTTTGACTTTAGCTGAGCGAAAACATGGCGACTATTTACAGTTCTATACGGATAAACGCTGTAATGGCTACATAATGACGTAAGACATTACGTAATTACGTCATTTGCGTGTGTGGCGCAATTAAATAAGCAAGTTCAAGCGTAATTGGTTGATTTATTCCCTGTTAGGTTTACCGGTCTTTCGCACTTTTAATCGTTTAGTTGAACTTTAGTCTAAGTACAGACTTTAGCAAAAGTACAGCTTTAGCTTTGGCTCAGCAAAAAGGCTCAGCAAAAGTCTAAGTCAAAAAGTGAAGTCGCCCATTGTATTACCACACACAATGGGTCACACGTGTCTGTCCAGGCACACCATCCACTGAGTGTGGGATGGAGGGAGAAGGGAGGGCAAGGTATGCTGCCACAGCATGTGGATGGTCATGTGGAGCCTTCAGCCAGTGTTAACACTTTCCCACGGTATTACTGTTTGTTCACACTTGACAGGGAACTGCATGGAAATTTTAATAGGTAGAACAAAATGTAGTCTAGTATTGCATATGGCAGGTGAGGATCAAATGTGGCTGTCTTACTCCTGGCACAGCATACAACACAGCACGCATAGGCAGAGAGGCAATGGACGAAGAGAGCAAAACAACACAAACAGATTACCTTACATTCATTAGATTAACACAGTGTGCACAATAACGCACTTTACTTCCTGCGTCTAGACCTGACAGTGCGGCAGCACGTGGCGGGAAGCTGATGATGATGGTATCGGTATTGGTATTGGGTATTGGTATCGGTATGACCCAATAATATTGGGTATTGGCTAGATTCTTTGGTATCGTTCTAACCCTAAACTTGTCAAATGTTTTGTGTTTAAATAATTTTTGTTTAAATGTTTTGTTTTCGTTTTGAGGTATAACAAAACAAATAGTGACTGGCGTGTCGATCAACATTGAAAATTTCTTCCCCTCAGTTCGTAAAATAATGCCCTCGATCTTCGATCTCAGGCAACATTTTACAACTTCGGGTCCAAAATTTTCAATGATGACCTCAACACAAGTCACTATTTGTATATTGTATCATGCCAATTTCCAGATGTGCAGCACCTCAATTTTCTCTCAAATGCAACAGATTTGCTGTGCAAACTACAAACAGTTGAAACAAACAGATACCTCATACGGCGGGAGACCGAGCTCTGCACACAACCGAGTAACTTCTGTCCGGTATTTTTCAACGTTCTGTTTCAGACGCTGCCTGAGCTGGTCCTCTTCTCGTACCATCTCGTCAAGTAAATTACCCATGTGCATCAAAACCACACGATTCCTGGCCGACCTCTGCTCCCCCACGATGCCGATGTCATCCCATATGGACATCAGCTTCTCCATTCCACTGTCAACATTCTGATGTAATTCAGAAATTGTATCCATTCTGCACACATACGACAAACATACGACTAACATTAACATCAATGTGCGATATACTGCAGTCACAATCATGATACGTCATAGTATAATACGCAATAAATTTCAGCTTAACAACAATACGAACAAATCAACCGCTTTAGGCAAGTATTATTTAACTGAGATGACCGTTAATATATGGAAAAGTCGCCTTTCTATTGATATATAGAATTTGGCCATTCAGGTAAAACGACAGACCGTACAGTACTTCAACGGAGTGCTATTTACAAAAAGCAATAATCGCGATCATTAGACTCTGTCATGTACGTGCTGACTGCAGCAATGTTTACCTCAAAACTCAAGACTTCACATTAAATAATAAATAGCACATCAATAATCGCAATGTTTACAAAAAAAAACAACTTTTTTACATTTCAAACACCGCCATTTACTAACGCCAATGGTGATTGGTCAGTTTCAGCCAATCACGCTCGCTGTTTGACATCAACATTGACACATCGTCATTTATCGTAACTTGAACTTGAACTTGAACTTGGGCGGATCCGTTGCCTGCCGGACGCATTTTTACATTTCATACATCGTGATGTACAATTAGCATATTAGGCCCCGCCTCATGACAAGTG
>Ga0209454_1000451_pt1 | contig 21818 bp, 15 predicted proteins | sample WorMetHERISLAND1_2_FD_187400 | JGI IMG/M metagenome (GOLD analysis project Ga0209454, IMG submission 187400) | Marine gutless worms symbiont microbial communities from Max Planck institute for Marine Microbiology, Germany - Olavius geniculatus... | ecosystem: Host-associated > Annelida >... | reverse complement strand
AGTCAGTACAATCTATGGTTAATCACAACATAACATAAAGTGTGTGCAACTACCAATCATAATTTATTTACAAATAAACTGGTCATAATGTTGTTCTCAATTTTCAGTGTTTCCCTCGAATACGATTTGGAGAGCATATCGCCGCTAAAAACTCAAACACGTAATTTGCGGCGCAACTAGCTAAGGCCTATATACAATTCTCTTCACAATTTTTAATCCGTAAAATGTGACCAGCTTAGTGTTTTAAATCTGGGTACAGCCTTGCTGTACTAGCACTCGTCTCGTTTAATGTCAAGGTCGAGATATTATGATCACTCATTTTACCGGCCCTTATTCCGTCTGTTAAACGAATCACATCAATCAACCGGTTTTTGTAATCGAAAATTGACAGATTAGCGACATGATTATTAGCCAATAGGTTAATCATATACTGCACTTGATGTGGCAGTAAATAAACTGTTTCCTTCACTGGTACTCTAATTTTTGTGACCCTCTGACTAATTTAAATGTTGTCAGACAGTTTAATGAGTCCAAATGTAAGGATTTTCTCCACGCGAAATCTGTCATAATAAATGTCAATTTTGTAATATTTTAAGCTATAAGCTAATTTGCAAATGACCGTCTGCAAACAATAGTTGGCATGACGTAGATCAAGACGCACATCAGCTTGATATTTTGGTTTTTTTCGAGGCAGTTTTTTTGATTAGCAGTATTAGTGTGATGCCAAGTATTAATAGAATTAATATTAATAAATGTACAAAACATTAGTTTATACACTTGTTAACGGCAACATTTAAGGACTTGCACATCGAAAACAGCAAAAGTTACAAAAGGTGATATTGCCCGCATCACACTGACTGTGTGTCAATGTGCTGCTGAATAATATCAAGAACCTTGCTGATGTTATTAATAAGGAGTTTACCCTTAGAAACGATGTAGACTGCTGGCTGCAAGAACCTGTACAAAACGTGCAACTGACACAATGCTTTTATATTAACCATACTTTTAGTCATCAGAGCAATTGAGCATGTTAACTTATTTTTAGTTCGTAGGCGGACATCATTACTAGACATTCTGACAAAGTGCATAGTTTCCAAACTGTTGCTTATGTGAAAAGGCAACTTATTTATGTTGGCTGCTGTGAAGTAAAATTGGTTATTCTTTGAATAAGCAATGAACTTTGGTACATTATGCAAAATGGAGTAAAATTCTTGATCGTCTGTGGATCGAAGGGAAAAATAGATAAATTCCCAAACTTTTAATAGAGATATAGCGCCTTTTTAGAACTATGGGAACCTGGATGATTATTAACAAAACATGCGTGTTGGATTCCTTGTGGATTGCTCCACCCACCTTAGCCTGGGTGTAATAATAAGAAGGTGTCTTGTAAATAAGCTCGAACTCAGGGGATGTCCGTTCCAAATTTTCTGATATATCTCTTATGCCAGCTGTCAATGTAGTGTTGTTGACCAGATGATAAGACAAACGACCTTTAGACAGTTTATGCAAAGCCATACAATACTATTTATTTCATACAGTTTTATTATAGCCATATGAATTTCCTTAACTAAGACTCCAATAACTTTACTGGTTGTTTGAGCCTCTCTATCCAATATTTGTAATCTTAAGTTTTTATCTCTTAAGTTCTGTCTAGTCCAATGCATTAGTTTAGCAGAGTGGTCCAGTGGTTTTCCTGTTAACGTTGTTATTCTGGTCATCAAATTTTGTTTTTTTTCCATGCAGAAGTTGCCTCTTTAGTGCCTGCTAATACTGCCGTTAACAATTGCTTGATATCATTTAAATTTTCGGTGCTTGTTAGTCCAAAAACATGTGCTATTCCGCTACCAAACCAAGTGCCTAAACCTCTGCGTCTTTTGGCCGTAGCGTTTATCTTGAAAAGCAGCTCCTTTATTTCAGATTTTTGACTTTGCAATGTCATAACAATATCTCTTTTCACTTTATGTAGTTTAATGGCAACATTAGCTAAATATCTTTTACTTGTCTGGCCTGTGAAATAATTTAACCTCCTCATCGCGTCTATTACTTCTGTCAACGCGTCTTCCCTATGAAAGGTAAAATCAGGCAGGTGGAAATGATAGATCAGACGAACATATCCATTGTAAAGATGTACCTGATTACGTAGCTTCATCATGTATCCAAGGTTTGTCATAGGCTTGTATTTGTCCTTATCTGTAGCGTCAGAGCTTGCTATCCAGAAGGCGAAGATTGTCATCCACGCGAGAGCTGTTTTCTTGTCCATCGTTCTGTGTCTTCCTCGATTCTGTTGCAAAACACTAACAAAAATAGTTTAATTAATTTTTTTGTCACCCACATCGTGCACAAATAGATGGCGTAATCCGATTCGTTTTTTCTGCCACTTTGGTAGACTCAAAATTGTAGGCCTACATAGATCGTTCGATTTTGCTTTAATTTTTTGCCGTCTAGGACTCATCACCTGTTTCAAATATTAAATTTGCGTTACTGCGAAACAATTGTCACACATAATTACTGACAAATAGTTTAGTACAACATATTTTATTCACATTTGCTCGACGCGTGTGCTCTTTAATGAGCATAATTAAGTATTTGCGTTTGGCATAAAAACCTTTTTATTCTATCAAAATTCACTAAGTTTTTCACTATTTTACCAGTTTTCTGGTTCGTTATCTTATAAGCTGGGCCGATGTCGCTATGCTCTATTATTTTAGTTATTATAAATTTATTATTTAGATATGGTTTTCTCGTCAACAACCTGTTCGAATTAGCTTCTGTTCGATTATCTCGCAACAAAACCATGTCTCCGACACGATAGTCAGCTTCTTTGTTTTTATACCTCCTATCATAGTTCTCTTTCATTATCAATTTACTCTTAATCTTATTGCGCCTAATGCTGTCATTAATTGAATTAAGTGCTGTTCTTAGCCATTTTACGTAATTTCGACTGTTTGTACTATAGAAATTCGGGACGGAGTCTTCTGTGGATATAGAACTGGGTAGTGGCATTTTCCTGGCATAAAGAATTTCGAAGGGTGATAAACCTGTTTCAAGATTAACAGAGGCTCGTAAGGAAATTTGAATTACTGGTAAGATCAGCTCAATCTGAGTGTCATTAATTTCGTCTGTGCTATAAATTCGTAACCCGTTATTTAACGCAGGAATACGTCGTTCAACTGTGCCGTTAGATCGTTTACTTTGGGTTGCCGTGAACCTGTGTTTGACACCTAAAATTTTGTTTATAGTGGAGAACAAAAGAGTTGTATAGACCGGGGCCTTATCGCTAATTATTACGGACGGAAGGTCATAATTAGCAAAGACTTCTTCAATAATCACAGTGGCCGTTGTCTGCTCCGTTTCGTCGCAGACAGCTTTATAAATCGTGCAATTACTAAAGTGACAAATAATCGCCAAAACATGAATGTTACCTTAAACTGTTTTTCTACTTAAGGTTTTATGATCAAATGAATTAACTTGGAAAGGAAACATCGCCACGGGGAGGAAATATAATGGTGATCTTTGCTGTTTTGGGTTTATTTTTGAGGCTTGACAAACTTCACATACTTTTAAGACATTTTTTTGCATTTTAAGTTACGTTTTTTAAATAAAATTTTGAAATTATCGTGGGTAACAGTCTATTAGTGCTAAAATGTTCGCACAAATTGTGCCATTCCAGTAATAATCTGTCCTTATGTTTATCGGGGATACAAAATTAAAAATTTTCATTTCTTACTCGTTGCTCTTTTTGTGTCCTTGGCAATGACAGCTTATATAACAGACTGTTTTTGAGAAAGTAATCACAGGCTGAACGGCAGTTCAAGCTCTGTGTTAACGGCGACTTCTCTTTCTTATGGGGAATCCAAAAATTTGACCCCCCCACAGAATTAAAACCCTTGACCCGATTAAGATAAAATTTGGCACGGTTCATTAGGTCGGGGAGGGGACCCGTCATGCAAAATTTTATGCAAATTTTTTTAAGGTGGGTTTCTCGGCAAATAGGTGAAATATACGCAAAAATTTTTATTTATGTATGCCTTTTTTCCCTTGACTCACCCACAGGTCAGACCTTTTAGGGGATTTTTACGCTTAATACGTCAAACGACACGGTTCTGCACAAGGGAGTGCCTATTTGAAATTAGAAAATTAAAATTTAATATTTAACGTATGTATTCGCAAAAGATCAAAAAAATTACAATGGCGCCTAAGAAAAAAATTAAACAATTTTTTAAACGCTACAGTGAATAATGGCGGATTTTAACAATTGTTGATCTAAAACTTTACTCGTTTAATCGCGGTATGAAACAAATTCGACTGAGAAACGAGCGGAATATGTTTCTTGCAGGTTTGTTCATCATGTTAGGATATAGTATTGCGTGGGTTATTTATCTGTACTAATTACAGTCAAATATCGTCAAACACCATTAATGTCTTATCTCTAAATTACCATTATTGAAGTGTTTGCCGGGCCTATATTAAACGGGTTATGCGTGCAATATTAGTTTGTTTATTTATATGGCCATTTTATGAATATAAAAAGAATTTTGTTCACTATTGTCAGCAATGCAGGCCAGCGGTGACGTTATGCCTGACAGGTGTCGTCTGGTTTGTTCAGTCACGCCATTAGATAGTAAGTAACAGTTGTAAGCGGCTTGGCTACTGTAAAAATATCTGAGGCGCAATATCGATGTAACTGATCACCAGTAGGAAAACAGTATATTAGTAATAAAACAGCAAATATAAATGTACGAAACGTTGGTTTATACACTTGTTAACGGCAACATTTAAAGACTTGCACATCGAAAACAGCAAAAATTACAAAAGGTGATATTATTCAGCAGCACATTGACACGCAGTCAGTGTGATGCGGGCAATATCACTTTTTGTAATTTTTGCTGTTTTCGATGTGCAAGTTCTTAAATGTTGCCGTTAACAAGTGTATAAACCAACGTTTTGTACATTTATTCTCCTGTAACAACAACGTTTTTTTGTCAATTTCTTTGTTACGCGTTAATTTGTCTTTTTTTAAGTATTGATAAATAGGTTTAAAAAATTCATCTACCAGGTAATCCACTTCTGTGATTATAAACATGTCAATCATGTTCTGAATTTTTTCTGCGGTCTTTTTAACGTTAACCTGGTCAGGTAAAGGATCCACATGTCGTAACTCATCAAAAATTTCATTGGTCGTTTTATCTGTAGAAGGAACCCAAAACTTGGAGTGGAAATCGATGTGAGAGCTGGTTCCAAATTTGATTTAGAAATTGATATAAAAGTCGGTGTGAAAATGTTTTTTTTGGTTTATTTGGGGCGGGGTCGTTACTAATTTGGATAGTATTTTGGTCTGTCTTATCGGTAACGGAATCTTTTGTCGACTTAGTTAATTTTTCTAATTTTGCCCGTCGCCCTGCTATACGGCTACTTCGTCGCAACGGATTTACGTCCGTCGCATCGGTCTGTGAGGGCTGTAAACTGTAAACTGTTTAATTTTTATCCTCCATCTTATTTATAGGCAAAATAAACTTCTCATCGTATAATTTTTGGGGTGGAACAAATTTCACGAGGTCCTCTTTTTTGATTTTTTCGCCAATGCGTGACAAACAGTCGGCGATTGTGTATTACGGCCTGGTAAATAACGTAAAGTCATAAGAAACTATAAAATATATGCGATGAGACGACGCTCTCTATTGTTAAGAGGCTTATAGTTCTGTATTGCTGCAACCACGGCATTATCTGTAAACACAGTTAGGTTAAATTGCAGGAAAACTGTCTCATATTGCCTAAGACATAGTCCCAAAGCCAACAATTCTAACTGATACGGATTCCAGCGCCTTTAAGTATCTGTCGTTGCAAAAGATATGTAAGCACATACATGCACTGATTTAGCATTATCCCCAAGCTGTAAAATTGCTCCGCCGACCCCAATAGTGGACGCGTCTATATAGAGGTAAATTGGGCGATCATTTTTATTTGGTTGCAAAATTGGTGCCTCTAATAAAAGCTTCTTTAATTGGTCTAACTATTGCTGGCAGTTTTTTGTCCAAACGAACTTTTTGATCCTTTTTTAGAAGCTGTCGCATGTTAGCGATTTTGGTGCTGAAGTTGGGAATATAACGCCTGAAGCATTGGGCCAAACCAATTAATTTTTGCAAAAACTTTCTGTTTATAGGCGGGGCTATACGTTTAATAGCTTTCACTTTGCTGGGAGATATGCTTATGCTTTTATCGCTTACCGTAAAACTTAGAAATTCTATTTCATGAAATTCTATACTAATTTTGGTCGGGTTTAAACGCATGTTGTTGGCTCGCACAGTTTTAAAGACAGTTTCCAGATGGGTTAAATGTTTTGAAAATTTTCTAGATGCGATAGCAATATCGTCGATGTAGTTATAAAGGAAATGGTAGTACTGTTTGTCTTGAAATACTTGCCTTATTGCCAAGACAAAAGCTGCTGCACTTACGTTCAATCCCATCGGTAGAACAGAATATTGGTAGCTTATACCTATTTTAGGATCGGTGAAAGTCGTGTAATGGCGAGTTTCATGGTGTAGTTTAATCATCCAATAGCCTTTGAACATATCAACGCTTGATATGTACTTTGGGCTATTTTGAACAAGGTCAGCTAACAGCTCATCAATTTTGGAAAAAAACTACGATTAAAGGTTTTAAATGGCGTTTATACGTCGCAAATCGACAACCATTTTACTTTCTCATTTACTAAGAATAATGGGCTATTAAAACTGCAATCAATTGTTTTTTTAATAAGGCTTTGTTTATGCAAATAAACTATTTGGTTGTGGGCTTCCTGGGTGTCACCCTCGTTCAGCTTATACTGCCTGGTATAACTTTTAACGAACGGGATTTTTTGGATGCAATTCCAACTGATATCCTGGATAAGTTTGCATTTTAGATATATCCCTCGCAAAAAAGTCCTTGTACTGATAAAGCAATTGTTGAAATTGGAGTTTTTCTTCTAGGTTCAATTTCTCATTAATTTAAATTTTATAATCCCTTATAAATCTATCTAAAGCTTCCTGCGTTACTTCCGGTTTTTCTTCGGTCGTTTTTCTCGTCGGGATGGTTAATTTAGCTATAGAATTTACAGTGGCTGGGAAAACTAAACTGGCGATTTTTGAATTCTTTCTTAAAACAACTGAATTGGGCTGAATGTTTAAAACTCGAATTTGGTCTATTCCGTTGATAATCGTGGATAAACTCCCTGCTACTAAAACTGGCGTAGTGTTGTTTTTTTAATAATTTTAACAATATTTCATCTGCAATAAACTTTCTTGGGACCCTTACAGGTACAACTGCTTTACAATATTTGGGTATAACTGTGTTTCTATGGACCACAGCGCAATTATCGAGTGAATAAAATTTTCGCAACGGCAATGAAACTAATCCGTCTAATATATCAAGTGTATTGTTTCGATAGTTAATAACAGTCTGATTCTGAGATAAAAAATCGGTTCCGAGTATCAAATTGGGAAAGATATGGTCGACTACGATAAAAGTGTGACTAATATCTAGTCCGTTAATATTACAAAAAACGCTGATTTACCTAGCAATTTGTAAGCTTGTTCACAGGCTGATACTAGAGACCCTTGCTTTCCAATAGAATAAATTTTTAAGTTTACATGCCGTGCTAATCTCTGAGACATGAGGCTTTTTGGACTGCCAGAATCTACCAATGACTGAACAATACGACCTTTTGCCTTAAAAACCATGTATTGGTGTGATTCGTTCACGGACATCGTGTATGCATTGCCAGAGCGTCCTGCCAATCCTGGCGCTTTATGGCCCCGTAATGGCTGCTGTATTCGAAACTGTCTACAAACTTTGGCGAATTGCCCGAAACGTCCACAAGACATACACTTTTTGTTGTTCGCAGGACAGAGTAGGACGTTAGCATATCGTCCGCCCCCACATTTCTGACATCGTGGGTTTGCGGGCTGTCCTCCCGTGAATGGATATTGAGGACCAAACTGTTGGCCGTTGAAATTATCTTGCCACTGGGGATTAAACGATTGTCTATTTCGTGCTCCACGCCCAAATGGTCTGGCGCCAATTGATCTGCCTCTACCTTTTTTTCTGGGCATTGGCATGGGCCTACCACCGAAATTTGACTTTGCCTGGTATGCATACGACCCTTCCTGTCGTCGGTCGTAGCCTGGTGACAATGGGCGTGGTTTGTACATCGGATCTATTATTCTCTCAAATGTGACACGACGGTTTGGTGACCTCGTACGCTCATTTTGAATGAGAGCGCTAGGGTTAATTAAATCATACTTTTCGGCCATTCTTTTCAAATCCCTGCGGATTTCCGTTAGCTGCTAAGTCAGTTTATTATTTTCAGATTCCTGAGCTTCACTTAGACTCATTTCAGCCACCCTGGCCGCGTCTAATGTTTTATTCATCGTATCGGATTCCTTTGACAACACAAAAGAAGCGATTTTAGGGCGAAAGCCACTCACAAAAACGTAACGAAGTGTTTCGTTACTCGCATCGATGCGATTAGCTAGTTTCCGCGTTCGGTTTGCATAACTGTCAACGCTCTCGTCGGGCATCTGTTTTCTTAGTAAACATCTCTCTGGCTGACCTGAATTTTAGCAGTGCGGGCTTGACCAAACGACTTTCGAAGGCCTGTTTGAAAGCGTTGAAAGTGGCACGTTCATTTGGTTTTAATTTTTTTGCCAAAAAATCCGCAGCTTGGTCTATGCAGATGGCCTTGATCAAACGCAGTTTATCAGCGTCTGCCACTATAAGTTTAAACTCCAGATATTTCTGAAATCGACGCCAAAATTCTGTCGCGTCTTCATCTGCACGACCAAAATGGTGCAGGGCACAACATACGTTCCTCGGACAGCATGTTAACGGCCGGAAAAAAACATTTGTGCAATTGCGGGTGCCTGCGCCGCGGGCGGTTGCTGCGCCGGGGGTATTGGACTTTGTAACGGGGGTGGGGCGATCGAAGCGCCTACTGCCGCCGGTTGCGGGGGTTGTTGTTGTTGTGCGATCGGTTGCGCCGCTGCGCCCTGACCGTCTTTCTAATCCGGTAGCGGATTGGCGTTCATGAGATCAAGAACTTGTGGGCGGGCCAAAATAATTTCAGCTTCTAACTGTTCTAATTGTTCCAAATCGGCCTGGTCTGCAGCAAATATATGTTCTCCTAGATCGCTAAAATTACTTTCCTCTGATGATTCCGATTTTGTCGATGAAGTATGAGTCCTATGTTTTCTGTACTCTGGATATGACGATGTTATTGGTATCTAGCTATCCGAAAACGATCTATTTATGTGGGCTTTTTCCAGAGAAATTGTTTTTCGGTCGTGTTTTATGTCTGTCCTGTCATGAAATTGAATGAATACCTCTGATTCGTTATCACTATCAAATTTTCCTGTTTCTTCTAACTCTAGGATTTTCGACTTGAAATATGGAAAAATTAGTCGCTAATTTTGTCGCTTCGCAATTTACGTTTTTGTTGACAAATTTCCGCCGAAAAAACTGATTCGCATTTTCGTTCGTCCGCCAATCCGTTAACGGTAGCGTGCGCAGAATGCATACATTCTGAACTTAGTAAAACTAGCAACACTTGCTTTTATTCGCTATTTTCCTAGTCGGTTTCTTTCCGAGTCTTTCGGCGTTGCGCTTTTGCCACGAGGTTCCCTTGGACGTCAGCGACTCCACGTGCTCTGCACCACACGGCGACTTGAGCTCCAACTGACGCTTGCTCTTTTGTCTGTGCGGCTGGCGGCGTCCGATAAGCTGGCCGTGCGCGGGAACGGTTTATGGGCGGACCGACCGTCAAATTTGAATGTATGGCAGTTCAGGTTAATAAGTAAGTAGAGTAATTTGTAATTTAGATGTAAATTTTGATAATAATTTGTCGACCTTTCGATTCGTCCACCAGGTATTATTTGATTTGGCTTTTGTGATTATGTTATGGTGCCTTTTGTAGCCCCTAAACGTAGATTTGAGTAGATTGGGTGGCCCGTGTGAATCCCAGGAGAGCGTTAGTAAAAAGGGTGCTTTTGTAAATCCTATAGCGTATAACGAGGGACGGAGACTTCTGTGTGTGGACTCAGAGTCTAAGAGTTATTTGAAATAACCAGTGTTTAATCCGTTTTGTGTGGCTTGTTTGTATGCAGATTATTTACTGTTGTTTTCATGTGACATCTGATGATATTGTATGATTTGTCACTGTAACTTGATTATTTGATGTGTAAGTTAAAATATTAATTGTTGAGCAGTGAAATTGAACAGTCTGTTGATTGGCTGAGATAATTGAATTGCAGCTACGGTTGCTAGCATACTGAACTGTATATTCGTATAATTGTGTTATTTATTTTTGTTTCGGTTTTGCACTACAGTTTGATGTTGCACGCTTGTATATAATCGCTTATTAAAATCTTATTATCATTTTAGTTATAAATTTTGTGTCTGTTTATTTGACCATTAGCCCTAAGTTAACTATAAGCTTAGTCTAGCGTAGGCCTATGTTCAACTCACATAAACAGCCTTACAACTGTAGGGGTTCTTTTAAAGGGTACCACTTTTTTTCCTATTAATGCATATGCGAGAGGATAACGGTCGTGAGAAGTGATTAAGTAAATAGTAATAAAAAGAGAAGTGCTATTTTGCACGTCTGTATTCAAAACAAATCAAAGCGGCAACTAAATGCTAGCTGCTGCGTTGCGCCAATCCAGCTGCTGTCTGCTGCATTAACGCTTTAGCTGGCGTTAACCTACACACTCCCTCCCCTTAACTAATAAAATTTTACTAAACAAATTTTATTTTAAAATTTTTTAATATATTATATGAACTTAAAATTTTTAGTGTCAAAATATCTAAATTATGGATTAGACAGCAGCTGTAGACGCAATGCAGCCATAAAATGTACAATCTTATCACAGATAGCTTTGCATCACAATTAAATACCATCACATATCAATAATCAATGTTCATAACAGCAATAAATATTATAACTATTATAACTGACTGATGTGTTTTGTCGTGTGCAAGTCTGAACAAGATTAGCCATGAACAAAAGAATGCAATGAAAAGCCTATAATGTCTAAACATTACTATTACTGCAATGAATGTCTGTTCGTAATTAAATGTCCTAGTATTGATACACTAAACAAACGAGCACATGAATATTTGGGCTCATGATTCCACTTGATCGACAAGTCAAATGTACATCTACATTTTTTAATCAAAATTACATAAATTAAATTTTTTGTTAAAATGGTTTAGTTTTTTGAACAATGAATTTACAACACCCCACTCCTTCATTACCGTATGTAGACTTGCTTACACTTTAGCGATAAAAACCCTTAGTGGAGTAGTAAATTCAACATTTGACTTGTTTTCCAAATGGGTTATGCAAAATATAAAAATTACACCAATGATGTACGATCACTTGATCTCTCTAAAATCTTCTATATAAACTTCATTTCCCCTTTTTGTCACTTAATAATAAACCATAAAATGTGACTAATTTAAAAATTTTCTTTTATTTTAGTAAGTAATGTGGCATTTATAACAATTAAATTTCGGTGTTTGCAGAAATATTTGTCATCATACATCATTGGTGGGTTTTATAGTCACGCTCAGAATTTCTTATTTTACTTTTTTAGCGGCTGCTCTTGATAATTTTACCAAAATGAAATAACTGATACGCTTGACATATACCAATCATACCCGATTACAACCATATTACTAGCATTATCGACATCCAACATTTTCCTTGGTAACTAGACGTTACAACTATAAGCTGCATTATGCACACTGCTGTGCAAATATCAATAACTGACTGCGCGATTTTGCGCTTTTAGTGTAATGTTGTTGACTCATCTCCTTGCCTCGTGCCTTAACAGCTCAAAGTAAGCGGCACGACATCAACTGTTTGTGCTTGATCACACATTTTTCGGATCAACTTGCCGTACACCAAGAGGGGGTCCGCCCCACAAGTCCGTACAAGCTGCCGGTGTCCACAACTTATGTTGTGAATAACCCAATGTTGATCGAGTTTTTGAGATAATCCCATCCTTATTCACCGTGATAATTGGTCGTGTTAAAAAAGTCAAGCGATATTAACAATGTTGCCTATTTTATTGAACAAGTAATGGAGCAACCCTTTATATCAGTTTTGCTATTGGGCCTACTAAAAATTAATTTGACCAAATACTTTTTCATTTACCCTCAATGTGTTTTCGTTATGATTAATAAATTGGTTTTAATGTAAATATGGTCAAATTTAATTTGATAAATTTTAGATTCAAAACAAAAATATAATAATAATTTTGTATGCTCGTTCGAATTTACACCTAATCATTGATTTACTTGCATAGCACATACAGTTTTCAAAAGTAATTATCACATTATTATCACAGTTAAGTGTCGCATAACTATCTTATAGTCAACCGATATAATATGCTGTAGTACAGCGATACATCAATATCAAATCGCGTGATACGCTTCGATGAATAAATAACGAAGAGACAAGGGGTTCGTAACGTTATATGATTTTTATGACCTTAAAAAAATTTCTTAACAATTAAATTTTATTACAGTAACATAATTTAAATGTAAGTATATAAAAATTAATTTAAATATAACTATAATTAAATAGTGGACAACCTGTACTAATGTCAATTTAGGCTCTAAAGTGTAATCTAAAGTTAGTAAATACTGGTCTAAAGTAATTGTCTAATCTTAGTTTTTAATTATCTATCCTCCTAAAACTTTATAAAATACCTTAGTTTCTTTCTATAATAGTAATTTTACTTTATACTATAAATATGTGGTCATTTTTAAAAAGATTGGACTATTAACTTCGCACATTCATCAATAATCGCGACATCATCATATCAATAACGCGTATCAATAACTCGCACGCCACACACTCGCATTAACACTGCACTTAAGGGGTTAATAGGGAATAACGTCGTAAGAAGATGTCCTAAATTTTTTTTTATTTTCAATGTTTTTTCTTTTGATGCCTTAAAGAAAGATATCACAATTTATTTATATAATTTTAGCAAAACTGATTGATTAACTATTTAATTAGTAAATTAATTTAGTTTACTTAATTTATTAGTTAATTTAATTAATTGGATAAATGTATCAAATATGATATTTCACCTATTACCCTATGTAGTAACTATAAAATTAAGTTTTTTAGAAATAAATAATATTATAATTATTGTATTAAACAAACTATATAGTGCTTTTTTAACTTTGTTACAATTTTATAAGGTTTATTAAGCAAAATGAAATTTTCTTTAAATTAGGGGGTGGGGTCAGTACTTAAGCATAGTATAGTGCCTATTGCGTTACGCGCCATCACGTAAATGCACGGTATTCGCAACAATAGTCATTAATCAAATTTTTTATTAACACGTTATCAATATTCGTTCGATATTTATCCACACGAACGAATCATCAATAAGCATAATAAAAGAACACTCCCATCCTACTGTACTATTTAATTAAAACAGCATGGTGATCGAGTTTTTAATTTTCGCCTGACCAATGTTAGCCAGATTTCCCACCCCATGAATGGTAGTTGCCCTCCTGAAAGTTCATGCGAGTCGCCGCGAGTTCACGTCACGCCTCCTCTGCAATGAGACGTGCGCCGTACACTACTGTCATCTCCTTCCATTCGATTTCCTAGGTGGCGCCGCTATATGCCGTATCATAGCGTGCACCAAGCTCCAACGACCGCTGTGTGGCGACTTTCACGAGGCATCTGCACCGTCCGACGCACAATGACGTAACGGTACAGCTGTTGATGTTGTTAGCTGCACTCTATACGTTCGTGGCGCCACTTCCGCCACTTCTCGTGTCTGCGCCCTGCTGCTCTGTACTCTGTAGATTTCAGCAGCATGATCGACGGGCTGCCAACGCTGGCGTCAGCCGTTTACGTCATTCGGCGCGCCATTGAGACGGGCTGTATTGGCGTCGGCGGAGCGGTGCTTACACGTCTCGATCACCTCGCCAGACGTCTTTGCGTCTTAAAAACAAACAACAACCAAAGCAAAAACACACTCTGCTACTGCATGGGTATTCTCAAGGGCTAATGCTACGTGGTCTGCTGACGGCCGCGTTGTCCAACAGACCTACGTAACACGTACATATGGGTTCTTTCCCTTATCAAAATTAATTTTCCTCTTCGTGGTAAACGTCTAAACGGTCTTCCTTATTGCCTAAAAATGGCGCAGAAGCTAATCTTAACGACCACGGGCCAAACGGTGTTACAAGCCCGGCGTCATGGCCAACCGACAATGCTACGGTAAGCGGAACAGCCCCGTTCTTGAAAGTCTGACCTAGGCCGCTAAACCTTTCGGTCTCTGCGCTCTCCTAAAATTTAATATCCCCCAATTCGACGTTACCACGGGATTAATAAAATTTACTATGGAATTGAACTATTGATTGCTGCTAAAGCAGCGAGTGGATAAAGCTGTTTACCCTGCCCGCATTCTCCACCAGGTGTAGGGGTTCTTTTAAGGGGTACTCCTCTTTTTCCTATTAATGCATATGCGAGAGGAAAACGGTCGTGAGAAGTGATTAAGTAAATATTAATAAAGAGAAAAGTGCTATCCTGCATGTCTGTACTCAAAACAAATCAAAGCAGCAACTGAATGCTAGCTGCTGCGTTGCGCCAATCCAGTTGCTGTCTGCTGCATTAACGTTTGGGGGCACCGCCTTTTTAAATCTTGGGAGGGCAAAAAACGTTCAAAAATTGCCTGCGATTTACGACAACTTTTCAGTTTGAGCGCAAATATCTTTTGTCAACTTGGGTAAACTACGAACAAAGTTATAAGTGCTCATGTTGACTTACCCTAAGTCGACAATGCGCGTTCAGCGTATGCCAATGCATTTGAGTTCGGTCCACGAGACTTTGATGCCGGGGAAATTTCCCCCCTAATTTTTCTCCAATTAAACTTATGGCGCCGGGCGGACTCAAGTTGGCTTTGCCCCAAATGTCTAGTTATTTTTTTCAACGCAAGATTTCCGAGATGCGTGGACCGACCGGCGTAAAATTTTGCACGTTGGTTTGTACTAGGCCCAATTTTATAATGCCGGTCCAAAATTTCGGGGATACACTCCCCCCAAAAAATAGAAGCCAAAAACATGCATGATTTCGGACGACTTCGAAGTTGGGCGGCGAATATCTCCGACAAGGATGAAGATATTCAAAATCGAATAAATATTTTATCTACCGCAATTCCTCGCGCGTTAGGCGAAACAAGTCCGGTAAACTTTGGTCAACTAATTACAGAAATCTTGATGTGAAATCTTACCCACCCAAATCGACTTTTTCGAAAAATTATATTTGGGCCCTTAGGCGGTGCTGCGCCCCCAAATTTGTACACGCGCCATAGAATGACCAAATCTTGTTAGCGCTCCTCCTTACAATTTTTTTAAATAGGCGGTGGGTTTAAAATTGGTTTAAAATGTAATAAAGGAGCGCTTATAACTTCCGAGTTAAAGGGTGTAGCCCGATAAAACTTTGGCACTTGACGTGCCGCTGTGTTGGAGTGTTAAATCAAGTACAAATTTTAAGGGCATCGCCCCTATTTTTAAAATTTGAAAGGGCCAGCCAAAGACGTTAAAAAATCGGTAAGATTTACGACTACTTTTGTGCTTGAGCGCAAATATCTCCGGAAAGGATAAAGGTAGCAACAAAATTTAAACGGCCTTTACGAGAACGATTTTTTGCGGCGTTAAACAAGAAAAAATTGGTGAGCTTCGTTTTACTACGAACAAAGTTATAAGCGCTCATGTTGACCTACCCTAAGTCGACAATGCGCGTTCGGCGTATGCCAATGCTTATGAGTTCGGGCCACGTGACTTTGATGCCGGGGAAATTTTATCCCCCCTCCTTTAATTTTCTTTCAATCGGACTTAGGGCGCCGGGCGGACTCACGTTGGGTTTTGTTTCAAATTTCTAGTTCGTTTTTTTTAAAAACAACTCCATAAATTTAAACTTTTGTGTCGTGGACACAAATGTTTAAATAGGTGGTGCCTTTTATCTGTAAGCCTTTGTGTCTATTGGCAAATTTTGGAACCCCATGCGGAAAGTCAGTAAAGATTGTGAGCACAATCCCATTTCGAAGCCTACGATTTATACTTACATAACAAATGCATACAGATTTTGCCTGTTCTTAACAATCATAACGTCAAAATGTCATGCAATTGGTTAAGAAAGCGGAGTGAAAAGTCAATAGGCTTACGTATTAAAAATGAGCAAAATAACTTGCGCGATAAAATCTCGGTTTTACACCTCGAAAAGTTTGGCGACGTCAAGTAAAAACGTGGACAGAAAAAATGGTGCTAGTAGCCACGGTATGATGTAACAATTTGCAGCATTTGCGGACTCAGTAGTGCGTTGACACAAATGAAGCGAAACAGGAAATCGAATTTATCTTGTTAGTTAACTCCGTGCCAAAAATATCGAAGTTGATTGACAAAGAAAGCTTTGCTTTTGTTTCTCGGACATATATAAACACAATATAATCATTTTGTCTTTGATATTAAATGACTTTGCACATCCTGTCATTGCTGTTGACGCTTAGCATTTCAACAAGGTCGAAATACACATCGCCGGTACTATATAGTAATCGGTGTCAATTCTTTTGAAATGTGTATTTTTTGTACCACTTCACAAAACGTTTTATACCTGCAAACAATTACCCATCCAACAATCACACGTGTCAGGTCGGCCAAAACAACATATTACAACAGCTAACAATATTTTTGTGTATTATTGTCATGGATGCAAGGTAAACATTCATTCGAAGCGTTAGCAGGCAATGTTCAATGTTACAATTTAACAATATGATACCACTATTAGGCATGTGTTGGTCAATAATCGCGTTAATCACAACTTTTTATTACAAAACCTTAGCACACTTTGCCTATCGGCGGCAGGGTGCAAAAAAATTAAAATAACAACCGTCACCATGTCGACCCGTGCTCAGCCGACAAATCGGTCGTCGCGATTTGGCCAATCGCCGGATGCTCACAATGTCAGACGTACGGAACAGTTTAGCAAAGCCTAGGGTTATCTGACGTCGTGATTTTTCATAAAGATGATGTCAGACCGCACTGTTTCTTACTTAGATCATTGGCCGGTATGTGTGACACTTGTGGAAAAGCAGGACGCCGATTTATTTTTTGCGTCGGAATAAGCTCGCTGTCTGTATTTTTCGCTGTTCGTGTTGTATTTATATGTCGATTTAGTCGTCGGTCATGTATATAGCACCTCTACCTTGGCATGGCCATGTGTGCGTCTACTAGTGCGTCTGTTAGTGTGTGTATATACCATTGTCGTTGTACGTTGCGATGCGCCTGTCCTTATGTGTCTAGAAGTATGCCTGTAAGTAACAGTTGTATCAATGCGACTTATACGTAACGTGACTGTATTTTCGTATTAAGCTATGCCATTCTCTGGATGCTAACCAATCAAAGGTTGAGCTCCAGACTTAGCGCCACTTCAACTAGGGCATTGATTGAATTCTCTGGCTGCCATTGGTTAGTCCAGGCAGTAATTAGGTCGTCGTTTCGTGCTAGGCGCGAGTCGAGATGTTTTGAAGTGAGTTGCTGTAAGATGTTGTTCTGACGCAGACCAGTGTGGTCATATGCGTTTGGCATGCGTGTTTACCGAGGTTGTATAGCCTTTGTTTGGCTTGTGTATTAACGATAGGGTGCTTGTGTAGCCCTTAGGCGTGAGGGTGTTAGATGGAAGGCCTGTGAGGATCCCTAGATCTAGCGGCCGTAAAGGAGTGCTCGGAGAGACCCTATAGTGGCGAATAAGGAGTAGGAGGCTCCTGGGTGCGCTATTAGACTTGGAACAGTCTGAGATTAAGTCTTTTTCATGTGGTTTAGTTGTGTGAATTATTACTTGTGATTGTTTTCATATGATTGTCGATTATTCAGCTTTTCGTCATTGATTATATTTGATTTGGATAGCTGATGTAGTGATATCATATCACCTGTTGAACATTTGAGAATGCACAGTCTGATAATTCGACTGAACTATTGATTTGCAGCTGCGAGTGCTTGACATTTGAACTGTTTACTTGCGTGATTAATCTTTTTGTTATTTGCATTGCGCGTAATTGTATGCACACGCTGTAAATAGTTTGCTTGATTAAATTGTATAATCGTTTTACTTTCAATTGTTGGGTCTAGTTTCTATAACATTAAGTTTAGGTTAACTCTATGCTAAGTTTAGCATAGGCCTAAGATCCAAACCCTACAAGGCAGCCTCGCATTTAATGTCAGAAGTGGGATAATCGTTAAAGAGATTTGTCTTGTGAGGGGTTGTGTAATTTATTGTATAATTTTGTGTATAGTACGCATTTGCACGTGGCTGCGAGGTCGGATACTGCGCCGGTATAGGCAGTTAGGCCGGCGATGTTGACGGACGGACAGACGTCAGCCAACCCACGTTTTCATCAGTTCTGACGAGCAGGCAGTGTGTTTTCGGCCAGAGTCATTACCATATTAGAAACGTTTTCTGCCCGGTTGGCGGCGACTGGCAGGCAGTGACGTCAGCGATCGTTTATGCGCTAGGCTGAGGCCTGCGGCGAGGTCACCAGGTGACGGGACGATAAAGATAAATGTCAAGTGGAAATATTATATGAACGAACCACGCGTAATGATGCTTGTGTTGCCAAAAATATATCGTAACAAATAGTATTTTGAGTATAACTGTATGGCTGGTAAGGTGGGCAATGCGGGCTAATGTAGCTTCTTTAGTAATTTTTTTTTCTTATTTATTTTTATTTACGGTAGTTATTGTTCGTAGCCGTTCACTAAAGGGAGCGTGTGTGTGCAATGCGCCGTACGTCGTTAGGCGACGGGACGACGGGCGGCAACATGGCTCGAGTGGGGCCGAACTTCAAAGAGTGACAATTCTACGATCTATGTGTGACTTCAGCGGTCCATGTACTTTTGCCATGATCGGCGAGTCGTGCGAGGTTCTTAGAATTGAGACGTCGTGTGTGGCGGTGCAACGGCGTGTGGGGGGCTCGGACGCAACCGGAAGTCGCTAGCTTCCACGCCGGCGCGCGCTTAACACAGTGGTCGTGTACGGTGCACGAATTCGGTAGACTAGAAGGGGTTCTTAGCTACAAACTGTAGCCGTTATATGCTATTTTAGACCATAGGTTCAAAAATAACTTCACGGTGTGACAGTCAGCTTTGGTAGACTAAAAGGGTTTCCTAGCTACAGGCTGTTGCTGTCTATGTGTCGTTTTTTTCTAACTGCCGCAGATAGTTTAATTAGCAAACTTTTGGCTTTCTATAATTGGCGGCGCTTTTATGGAGCCGAATCGGCTAAAAGTTCTTCTTAGTTTATTTCGGGTGGGTCTGCAGTTAGGGGCCGTATCGGACGAACGGTTGACCTACGGTTAACCGATGTGTTGTTTCTCTGGTATTTAGCTAGTCTAGGCACATCATCTGGTGATGTCACTTTTCCAGTTTGATTGCCATTCTCAGAGTCTGTGATTTTTAGCCGCGTACTAGGCATAGCACTTTCTGCAGCCGAGTTAATGCGTTGGCCGTAAGGTAAAATGGATTTAAAATTGTGGCACAATTTTTTTATTTTTCAATATTGTATTTGTATTTTCACCTTGGTCGGCATCGGGGGGTCATTATTTTATTTATTTTTTTTGCTCGGCGTTGCGCTCAGGATTATTTTTTTTAGTTAATCTGAAAATTGTAAGCCAGTATGGATAGCCTTACACAACTTTACAACAAGATTTTATTCATTTATTTTTCTTTTCTCTAAAATTTATTATATTGTTGTGCCTAGTGCCACCGATACTACAAATGAGCTGTGTTCTTGCGAGGTGCTAAACTGGGGAGCGCCCAGTGGGCTGAGGCTAAGTTCGGCTGCAGACGACAGCACACGGCTGCAGGCGACAAGGCACAGACGGGCAGATGAGTCAACGCGTGTTCAGTCTACGCTACTACAGGCCGACCGTGCCTATGCTGTGACGTCACTCTTCTGTTGTCGGCATCGACAGAATACCTGGCGCCGCCTACGCAGTACCGTACAGTTTTCATTTGTCGCTCGGCGGTTCGCCTGTCGTGTTCGCCCAGTGACGTCATCGTATTCTCGCCGTGCTGTGAAACTATCACATGTTGAACGCCGTTGGACAGCGAAACTCGATTTTACCCGTGCAGTACAATTTAATAATATGACAAAATGCAGCTGTTAATATTCACATTACCGACATATTGCCTCTGCCAGCATTTTTAGCAGTATGCCAGTGACCAGTTACAGTTATTTCCAAACAGTCCAGTATGCCATCAGTATGTCAGCTACCGTCAGTTATTCTCAAACAATTAACAGTTATTTTTCGTACCGTGACAGTAACAGTTTCAGTTTTCCGTGCCGTTGAACCAGTCGTCTGAATTTAAGTTTAAAGTCCAGAGGAAGTCCAGCCGAGCAGAAAGGAGAAGTTCCAGTCCAGAGACAGTATTATTTCGTTTTTGAGTATAGTCCATTCTAGTCATCAGAAGTCGAAGTTCTGCCGCAGTCCAGTTCAATCCAGTCGAGGGGGAAAAGGAAGGACAGTTCCAGACAGTTTGAAGTCCGCAGTCCAGTCCGGGGACAGTGTCAGCTTGACAGTGTTAACAGTATCATTTTTTTTGTTTTCCAATCTAGTCCAGTCAAGACAATGTGACAGTATTATTTTGGTTTTCCAGCTCAGTGAAGTTTAGTCCAGTGAAGTTTAGTGGAGAGAAGACCAGAAAGAGGCATCGACTCTCAATTTTTGTCCGGCCCTGTTCTCGTTTCCTGGGTACCAAAACCTGAAATACTGTATCTTAACCGTTCCAGTTCCAGTTTTTTAACAGTGGCATAACAGTTCTAGTTTCAGGTTTTAACAGTTCCTTCTAAATCCATACTATACAGCAAAATAAACAGTGTGATTAGGATTTGATCAACGGTTAAAAAGTCACTCAGCGTAAACTAAACTAACAGTTAAATTTTATTTAAAAATTTGAAATTTGTATGTTTGAACTGTTTGAATTTATATTAGTTAAATTCTAAAACCAATCTTTAGATTAGAAAAATTTAGTTTAGAATAGGTCTGCGAACAAACACTCCCTTAGGGAAATCTGACGCTTATTACAAGTAGTAGTAGCCGACAGACATTTTTATTATGTGTGTGTGAGTAAATGGCACACTCCGCAATTAAAATGTAATTTTTCTTAAAGTTAGCTACTTAGTCAACATTTCCGGGGCCAAAAATTTTCTTTCTTTCAAAATGTATATATGTTAGGCTTAGGTTAGCTTAGTCTCGGCTGCATAGAGGCTTAGCTAACACCGGGTTAAGTTTAGGAGTCCTAGTTTAGATAGCCTTAGTAAGTTTTAAAAATTTCGGAGTGTTTGACGATATTTCTTGTTCGTGTTTGTGTGGTGTGAACGGGTTAGTAGTGTTGATGTCAGATAAATCGCATTGAATGGTTACTTGCGATCAGTCCGAGGATTTAGCCTTTATTTCTTTTTGTTTTATTTCAACTTTATATCATTTAAATTTAAATTTTTATTTTTACCTTTTAATGTTTTCAAAATTTTAACATTATTTTCCTAACCTATTTTTACGCGCGAAAGCAAAATGCTTCACGCGTCTTTGCCATCGTCTGGGCGTCCGTCTGTCTGTCTGTCTGTCTGTCCGTCTGTCACACTCGTGAGCTGTATCAAAACGGTGCAAGCTAGGATCACGAAATCTTCACTGTGGGCTGCCCCAAGGTCTCTAGTTTATCGTGACAAAATTTCGTGCCACTGGGTGCAGGGGTTCCCC
>Ga0209454_1000450_pt1 | contig 21825 bp, 16 predicted proteins | sample WorMetHERISLAND1_2_FD_187400 | JGI IMG/M metagenome (GOLD analysis project Ga0209454, IMG submission 187400) | Marine gutless worms symbiont microbial communities from Max Planck institute for Marine Microbiology, Germany - Olavius geniculatus... | ecosystem: Host-associated > Annelida >... | reverse complement strand
TTACTGCACTTTGTCTACTTTATAGCTTGAATTACCAGGGTAATCAAAATTTTAAAGATTAATAGCTGTTTTTTATTTTCTGTCATTGCAGGGAGATGAGGCTGCGTCATCAGCAGAAAATTTCCTGCAGAGATCTCCATCAAAACGTCGATGGATTTTTGATAGCCTTAAAACATATGCGTTGTTTTATAGTGGAGTAAGTGTGTGTGTGGTGTTAGAAATTAAATGGTAACATTCGTAAGTGTATCTATTCTGTAGTCCCAGTCTGTAGAGCACTTTGTCATTTTTGTAAATAATTAATAACATACAAAGTAATAAAAAAGTATACAGTTCATTTTGTTATAGTCTAGACTCTGGAGTGTGTTATTCATTTATAATGAGGCACAATAAACTCTGGATTATGTTCAAAGATGCTTATTTTGAGACAGAGTATTGTTATTATAATTATTATTTTTACTATTAAGGACATTTATATAGCGCACTTTTCCTACACCCCAAATGTGCTGTGCAAACAGTACTTTGTGTAAGACAGAAAAAAATTCCGACATTCAGTACTTTACTATGAAGTGTCATTGTATCTGTTAGTAAGAACATTTTGTACTGGCCATTGTCCATTGGTGGCTGCGTGGTATAACAGTAGGGTGTCGGAACAATCGAGAGGTCATGGCTTTGACTCCTGTTGGGTCAGTATCAAGTGGTTACAACTTAGATGGATGATTGTCTGCGGACAGGTAAACCGTCGAGGTATGTAACAGATACCAAGCTCAACTCAGCCTTCTATCCTGCTGGGGAAGGTAAATAGAGTACCAGCCTGTCTGGCTGGATTAAAGCGGGGTGCGTTCATCTGTGTCGGGGCAATCGGGCGGCAGCCAACACTGTGTGATTCTATATGGCAAGCGACACTTCGTAGATCTGTGATGGGTTTGCTGTTAAGAGCTATAGGAACTTGTGCCATTTCTGGTGCTTTGAGCCAGTAAGGTTACTGGCTCTGTGAACAGTCACTATCGTAAGTGAACTACACAGTGATCCGTAAAAAAGTGGTCACTTTTATTTTTTGAACAGCTTCGCAAAACATTATCTGATTTTATGAATTTTTGGCAAGCGACATTAAGAAAGAACTTGACGCAAATGACTAGTTTTGGCAACCTTATTTTAATACTGTCGCTACATTACCTTGTGAAATGGATAAGTCATAGTTTGGCCATTTACAGCAATGAATTTATATGGGATAGAGCACGCATCATCTCAGAAATGATTAACTGAAAAGCGACAAACACGATTGGCAACTATTGTATGTCAAATGTCACACGTGTCACGTCACATTCTCTTTATTACAGCATGTGCTCAAAATGTCTTCCTCCAGCATGAATGCAAGTGGCAAATGTTGACACCACTCGGAAACAGTAGGCTCGACAACCTACATTTCACAAGGTAGGGTAGCGGCAGTATTGAAGTGAGATGGCCAAAAATACAGTTATTTGTGTCGAGTTTCTTCTGGATGTTGCACGCCGAAAATATTAAAATCAGTCAATGCTGCATGTTGCTATTCAAAAGATAAAAGTGGCAAGTGGCACGTTTTTTATGGACCATAGTGTATATCATTGTGCCAGCAGTCTATGAATGGTTCTTATTAGTTTTCTTTCATAGCAGTGACCATAAAGTCGTATTGACTATGAAACTGAGTTGGTCTGTGCAGTCGGTTAAATACCAGGTCAGAAGTACTAACTGGTCTCAGTGTTTAAATCCATCCAAATATGTGCTGCTGTTGTGTCTTTGTGTGTCAGAGTGAGCCAGACTCTGGCTACCACACAGGCAGTGGTGTGGTTCTTAATGCCAGTGCTAGCAAATATACGCCGAGTGAACGAACGTTGACACGTGACGATCTGCGCCGTAGGATCGCTTCGTTCAACAGCAACAACCATGGACTCATCATGGAACCAGTAAGCTTCACATCATGTCAGTTGTGTTTTGCTAACTTTTGTCATTTCATTTCGCGCATGAAATAGGTAATCTGTGAAAATGAAATTGAGTGAATACATGACTGTGCAGTTTTTTTACAGAGAAAAGCCCAAATTCCATTACGCCGACTTTTACCGAAACTTCCCCGTGGGGAAAGTCATGGACACAAATCATGAAAGTCGCGGACACAAACCATCTCGACATGTCGAGATGTTTGCGACAAAGTCCGGGACAAGTTCGCGACAAACCCGTTCGTGTCGCTCTAATGGAATTTGGCCCGTTACAATGCACGGGGAAAGTTGGCGACAAAGTCTGCGACTTTGTTGCGGACACAAATCACGAAAGTCCGCGACACAAATCATGAAAGTCGGCGACGTGATTTGTGTCCTGGACTTTAATGATTTGTGTCCGCGACACGTCCGCGACTTTGTCGGGAACTTGTCCCGGACTTTGTCGCAAAGTCGGCGTAATGGAATTTGGGCTTTAAGCAACTAAACTGAGTTGAGCAACGAAATGTATAAGCAATCCTAATGGTATAGAATGGAATGCCTGATGATGCAAATTTCATCCTGGTGCCAGGTGTAAGGAAGCCATGATTCGTTTTATCATGCAGCCAGTTTATGATAGTGGTTTTTAACAGAAATTAGAAACATTATTTTTTCCATAGCAATACTAAATATCATATACCATACATGCTACAAGAATCTTGTGAGAATCATGAGATCTTGGACCACATGCACGTAGCCAGCTGTTTCCTTTGACATTTCTTCCAGGGTGTGAATAGATTACAGCCAGTAAAAAGATATGATATATATAGAAGAAAGGATACATTTGCTGTTAATACAAAAACAGTGAATGCTAAAATACTGTAGAACTGAGCTCTGTTAAGCCCAAATTTCATTACTTAGACTTTTAGCGAAACTTTTCCGCGGGGAAAGTCGCAGACAGATATCATGAAAGTCACGGACTCAAACGGTGACAAAATCATGAAATCATGAATTTTCGGTGAAAGTCACCAACACAAATCATGAAAGTTGTGGACACAAACCATCTCGATTTGCGACAAAGTCCGTGACAAGTCCACTACAAACCCGTTTGTGTCATTCTAGTGGAATTTAGTCTGTTACAATACATGTGAAAGTTGGCAACAAAGTCCGCTGACTTTGTTGGGGACACAAATCGTGAAAGTCAGCAACATGATTTGTATGTCACATACTTTCATGATTTGTGTCCGCAACTTTTCCCGCGGGGAACTTTCGTTGAAAGTTGCGAAGTCGGCATAATGGAATTTGGGCTTTACATGAACAGAATGTGACTGTGATGTGCAGCCGAGTGGTGACAGTATAACATTCCAAGGTTCAATACGAGTTTTGATGAATCTCATTCGTCCAATCAGCATGTGCATATCAGTCCAGCCTCCGACCCTGCATGACGTCACACTGCGGCACGATGCCAGCAGTGCTGATGATGTGCAGGTCACTTCGTTCTACCTTCCAAAAGACACTACAAAAGTCATACATATTTCTAGGTGAGATGGGCGTCTGTGATTTGTTATTTTCTAGTTCCAGAATTTATAGCTAAAAAGGTACCGGTATTTAGTATTGTGAAGGTGTTAGTTTTGTGTCTTTTAAATTTTTTGTTTTATTTCATTTCAACTAGTATTGACATCATTGTCTAATCTCTGTTTTTAACCACTATGTAAAAATGTATTTTAAATATTGATGTTTGTTTTAGTGTACTTTGGTATTATTTTGTTGTTTTAGTTCAAGTTACCTGTTAAAACTAGGAATTTGAGGTGAAGCCCAACATGAGTTTGCTCGGCACTGTAGGTCCAATTGGGGGGGGGATTTAGGGGGTTTAAATTCTCCTCTTAGTCAAGTCATGTGGTCTGTACTCAAGTGCATTAGCATACGCAGAACATGCACGTGCAAACATTAGTTGTGTGATCTCTGATGTTAGTGGACCAAAGTTTACCTAATTTTTTCTGTTCAACGCGGGAGAGATTGCGGTTGGTAACAACATTTGCTGCTTCTCGATACCTCTATCCAGTCCTGAGCTATTTGCAGTCAAAATCGAATGTTATCGTAAAACATACCAGATTTTGGACGTTTTTTGCCCTGCCAAATTTTAAGTGGGCGGTGCCCCCAAACAGTTGTACCCGGGTTATCATCCCCACCTAGCAACACACCACTTGGATAAGTTTCATAAGGCTACTTTCCCTGGCTCCAAAGATCTTGCGGCTGGTATGCTGAATTTCAAGCCAATTTATGACCACTTTGAAAAAACTGTAAAGGGGACCCCTGTCCACTTTGTGGTGTGCGCTAGTAAGACTTGGTCATTCTCTAGCGGGTGTGAAAAGTTGGGGCGCAGCACTTCCTAGGGGCTGAAATATGGTCTTCTGAAAAAGTTGATTTGGATGGATGATTCCACTTCTAGATCTCCGAAGTTACTTTACCAAATTTTGCTAGACTTTTTTGCCTAACACAGGAGGAAGCACAGTGGATCAGATACTTGTCTGATTTTAAATATTTTTATCCATTCCGGAGATATTTGCCGTCAAAGTTTGAAGTAGTTTGGAGTAAAGCCAAATTTTGCATGTTTTGGCCCCTAAAATTTTTTGGGGGACTGCTCCTAAGTTTTTGGACCCAATTTTCAAAATTCAGTTTAGTACAGACCACAGTGCAAAATTTCGGCTGGTGGAGCTTGGAGATTCTGTGGCAAAAAATAGATAAACACAAGTCCTCTTCGAAAGCTCTCACATCCAGGCAGACTAATAATGTTGAGGGTTTTTCTTTCAAAATTATTGGTTACTGGTATTATTAGTTATCAGTTTTCATTTAAATAAGAAGTCATTGCATCCTGTTAATCTGATTATCATGATAAATCTGCTAATTCTTGTCTGCATTTTAGTACAATGGCCAGGTTAGTTGTTGTCAGTGTAATAGTTGTAAATTTAATGCACATATATCTTCATTTGATTTAAAGCAGGCAGTTCACATAGGTGTGTTTTGTTTGTTAGCATAACAACATCTCAAGAAGTAATAAAGGTTCTCTTGTCCAAGTATCATATAGTGGACAATCCACGGAAGTTTGCACTGTATGAGAAAACTGTTGAGCCAAGCAAGACTGGTAAGATAGATGTCATTCAGCTGTTCACTATTAATTCCGCAATGATAGCAGCGCACTTTGTTGTGTTTTGTAGTTTGTCACAATTACCTTAGCAGCATTGTTCAGATGCATATTGCACAGTGGTATTTAGTTATAGTTTTTATAAGTTTTAGTTGTTAAGATTTGACAGTACGGTTTACTGAATGTTATAAAATTTTGGCACTGTTTACTCTGCAGTACACTATCATTCTGCTAGTAGTCAATATATGTATGGTGACAGCCAACTACTTGCTTGCTTCACCAGACTGCTTTTCTTTTACAGGTCTGTGGCGGACTCGGCTGACTTAGTTTTTTGTCACATGCTACAATGTCCTCATCATAGTTTTTATTGCTTATTTTTTGTCAAGTCAGGAGAACCTTCCAAGTGTTGCTGTAACAGATTTTTCACTCGAAGGATGGCTTTTCTGTCTTAAAACTAATATCTTAAAGCCCTAAGCATAAATTTATATTAAAGTATGTAAAAATATGTGTAGCGAGGTTGCGGCGAATGTCAGAGGAAGAGATGCCACTTCAGCTGTGCTTGTCATGGACTGCAGATGACGTCAACTCATTGGATCATTATCAGTTTGTGCTACAAGAGAATGATACTGGCGAAATACTTGTAAGCATGTCACACATATAGGCACACACTGCACAGTTTTTGCACGGTTAAGCCCAAATTCCATTACGCCGACTTTCCAACAAAGTCTGCACACTTTGTCAAAGACACAAATCATGAAAGTCTGCAGAGATAAAGTCTGCAGACTTTTGTTATTTGTGTCGCAGATTTCCCATGTATTGTCATGCACTAAATTCTATTACAGCGACACAAATTGGTTTGTCACTGACTTTGTCATAACCGTGTTGAGATGGTTTGTGTCTACAACTTTCATGGTGCTTGTCTACCACTTTCAAAGAAACTTATTCGGCGAACGTCAAAGTAATGGAATTTGAGCTTTAGCTTCTTGCCTCCTTGATTGTTATTGTCCGCTTGTCTTTTCTAACGTTAATTTTAAGCTGGCCAAGTCTGCAAAAGTTTACTTATGCAAATTGTTGGAGTAGTACTGCAGCTAGATGGATGACCAGACTTTTAGTTAGCTTATCACGGAAGCGAAGAGCTATATGAATATTGATAGTATTGTCTGTATGATCTGTACTATTTTAGTTTACAAAAGCAATAGTGTATTGAGGAAAATGGATTTCTTATAATAATATTGAAGTGACTTTTTGTTGAATCGTGTTTGCTGTTTATGCTTGTTCTTCATACCGTTGCAAGTGATTGCCTTATGACAGTCTCTAAAATGACTTATGATGAGTCCCTGTTTACGTCTTACAATGTAGAAGCAACTACTTGCCCAGAAGTTCAACTTGCTGGTGTAGACGTTCCACTGGAATGCAATCCCAAGATTCTGGGAGTTGTGCATGACACAAACTATACGTTCTCACAACACTGCAAAAACATGAGAGACAAGGTACAGAAACGGGTCAACGTTCTCAAGGCACTGGCTGGCACGGACAACAGAAAGAAACACTGGTTGTGACATACAGGTCCATTTGCCATGGTGCTTTAGAATATGGTGCTCTGATTTGGGCCCCAGTGGTTTCCAACACGAACTGGAAGCACTTCCAGGTGATTCAGAATGAAGCCCTACGTATTGCCACGGGCTGTCACCGCATGGCCAGCATTGACCACATCCACAAAGAGACGAAAGTGCTGCCTTTCCGCACTCGTTGTGATCTGTTGACGAAGCCATATACGCTTCGATGTCATTTGCTTGGTCATCCACGCAACAAAGATCTCAACGGACCTCTACGATCGCGGCTGATGATAAATGATCTAGACATTCAGCTCCAGCTTCAGTTTCAAGTCTTTTGAACTGGCGAACTATGCCGAAGAATGTTCCACAATCGGGGGAGTGCAGAAGTTATCTCAGGGATCTTCATACCACATGCAAGGCACAGACAGTTGCAGGCTGTGAGCACAACATAGTCCTGGAGCCCTGGACTCAACGGCACCAGAAATTGATGCGTCGGAAAGCGCTTTTCCCAGGAAGTCTCGTACCTTACTAGTGCAGTTGAGATCTGATTACAATTTCTGACAACCTGTTCGGATTGTAACACAGCACCCCACAGTGTCGCTTATCTGTTTGAATGCTCGATGCACCAGATCAATCTGACACCCATGGACCTCTGCAGCGACCCAAGGAGGTCGATGAGTTCCTCAACGCATGACCTGAGCATGATGGAGGGTGAGCTACTACAACAACACTTATAATGTGTCGGATGGGATGTTAAACCATGTCCACTCACTGTGCTGTTAAATAAAATTTTCATTTACCATTTTTTTGATGAAGCTGATGTCATTGCATTGGTGTTTTTCTGCTTAATATTGTGCTTTGTATAACATAATGTATGATTGTAGTGGGAAGCGTTCAGTTTACCGGAGCTTGAGAGCTTTCTGTCAATCCTGAACCGTGAAGAGGAAGAGTATATCGATCAGGTGAGATCAAAGTACCGCGTCATGAGCATCCACATGAAAAAGCGACTGCAGAGCCTGGAAGCTAAAGCCGAGCACGCCAACAGCAGTAAACGCACCCCGGTGTTCGTCTGACTACAGTCCTGTGAGTGAATGAGTGAACCGACATAGAGCTGTAGGAGTCATACAGTCGCTGATGAATCAGGCTGTTGTTCAAGCTGTTGATGCGACATTAATCATGTGATGATGATGACATTGTCATGATGCCAATGATCATACAGATGTCATTGGCAGTGATGACTGTTTGCAATGATTACTAGCACAGTGTTGGTGATACTGATTAAGTTATGACGATGCAGCCTGGAATATATTATCAGTAGGCTTTTGTATGAACTGTGGTACCTTCGCATGCACAATAATAGCTTAACTGTGCTTCTGTGGATTTAGGGGTCCACCAAATCCAGATTGTTCAGATGCAAATCTAGACTGGATCTTAAGATTTTGGGTCCAGCCGGATCTGAACCATATACACAAAACCACCGGTACCTGGCCGGTTCTTGATATATATTTGGTGTACCCTTAGATTTAGTCCGAGTGGAATTAGAGCTGTGCTTTTCAAGGCATACTTCGCTGAAATGTGTGGATACAACTTGATGTGCATTGATTTGTTTACCTTGAGCTTGGCAATGTACATATATTTCAGGAAAATCTACATGAGTGGGAGTTGCTGGAGAAAGTGCAAAATTACAGTGTGCCAATTTGGTGATAGTGGACTATAACGTGAAACTGATGTCGATATATGGATGTTTATGTGGCTATATTATTTGGTTTTGATGGGGATGCATTTGTGTACAGTTTGATGTTTAAGTGCTTCATCTGTTAAGAAGATTACGAATAATCAGCTAATTTTGTTTATCCAGCATCTAGCCAATTTCTCTAGAGTCTAGTCCACGAAAATGAACATCTGGATTTTTGACAGTCACATGCTTTTTCTGTTCCCAAACTGACATCAGCAACACGCTGAATGGAAAGTATAATAGGCTGCTGAAAACTGCGAAGATTATGTCCATCAAACTGCATCATGTGCATGTTTGCGCTGTTTACACGCTGTGTATAAAATTTGAAATTCTTTTGTTTAGATTGGACCGTTTCTTAGTTGTGTTAGATGTTCACACAGGTAGTTATGATGATTTTTGCCATGTCATACTTCGTATGCTGCTGCAGTGTCTATCCGTCCATCACTGATGATCTGCATCAAAAACAGATGCACGTGTCAACTTTTTTCATTAGTTTCATCATCCCATACTTTAGCTTTCTTATAGGAAATATTATGAGGAAATTATAATTGGGTCTTTTTTTAGTGACATTAAATATAAGTGAACTGTGAAAATTAATTGTTTTTTGGTTAGTTTTGGACTTTTTCTAAGAATTAACATGTGCACATATTAGTAACTGACTACAGTGACCAAAAAATCTTAATACGTACATTAATTGCTGTTGCATCGAAACTGTGGGGACATCTGAATTCCCTTTAGTGTGCTAACAACTGGTATTATCTTGGGATCAGTGTGCAATAGTGAGAATAGGATAAGATGTGTATCAAGAGAAGGTGATTGTGTTATGTACAGTGACAGGCAACTTTTGTGGCTTGTGCCTAGCGACACACTGAAATAACTTATGGAGTTTTTTGTGTCGGTTTCTGTGAGTTGGCCGAGCCACTTTGCAAGCTTGTGGCCAAGGAGAGGTCCATTTGCCCCATCATTGTGAATCGGGTCACTGTATATTAATAATCAAAAATGTCCCCACCATGTGCAATTTCCGATTTCGTAATGCACCTGAGGATGGGAGTTCACCTTGGACCTCCCTGGGAGATCTTGCAGTGCTCCGCAGAACCTCTAGCTGTATTAATCGAGGTCTGGCTACAGACGTGCATTGTGACATGATGCGTAGCAATGTAGAACTTTCGCAGTTCGTTTTTCGATGCTCCATTAATGTTCTTGAGAGGTGGTTACAGTGTCACCTTACAGCCATTGGCTGTCAGTAGTTGGTTTTGTCATGAGGTCATTGGATGTACAGAAATGCTTCACATTTGAGAGTAGTGAATCAAATGAACATTTGCTGTGGTCATGACAAAGATAACACTACTAGATAGCATCACTGTTGCTATCTCTGGCTGCTGTTTATACAGCATTTCGTAATGGAGCTAAATGCTGCGTTGCTGCTCCTGCACATGATTCATAGATTGCTCGCAGTTGCCTCTGGATGGTCCTAGTTTAATAGTCACCTTGTAGCCAAGTTAAGCCAGTGGTTGACTGTTTTGAGTAAAGTGCAGTGATATAGTGTACTTGATGAAAAGACATTAGCATTTTTGTGATACTCTAATGTGCACATATGGATGATAGTTCTGTATGTATACACTTGTGCATAATCGAGTATATACTCGGAATGTTACATAGTTATAGTAGATAATTGAAATAGCACTACTGCTTACGGTTTTATTCAACAGGCCAGTGTTTTCCAGAGTTATCCAGGGTAGGCCAGGTCTCCCAAAGGGGACTTTCAGCACTTTTTAGAGCTAAGCTGTTTTATAACACTTGATTCCATTCCTGCCACTCAGCAGATAATGTTAACAAATTGAAGTAATAGATTTGGATGGTAGTAATTGGTTACAATTCTGTACATTGTCTAGATTTGCTGGACGTTCTTAATGTAGAGTTTCAACAGTTTACGTTGATCTCATCAGCAGGAAATGCTAAGTCTGTTCAGGTTTTTCTGTATGCATAGTTGTATCAGTGAACTTATTTCTTGTCAGTATGTTATCTTTTACTGTGACTATGGAATTAGCTTTGATTCTGTGACTTTGCACTAGGCTTCTACTCTAGTCTTCTGTGGCTTGTAAATTCTCTTGTGTATATATCTGTCTTGTGTACAGTCTCCACTTATAGAAGGCTTTGTCATTTACATTTGTCGGTTATTTTTATACAGTACATTGTGAAACTATAATATTTTACCATGTTTGTTCTTGTTGAAGTATTAATATGTGAAATGTTTATGGATGCTTTTAATGCACGTGTTATATGCATGGTAGCTGTAATATTTTGTTATTATTTGCAAATGCGATAAATTCCTCAAAGTTAATTTTTATTACATTTTGCACACATTTTGTCATTAAGTGACAGATGATATTATTTATAATATATTTCATTTTAGTACCTTCAATAGTACATGTATATGATATGTTAGCACTTAAATCACTGATTGTTTTTCTGTTCCATTTTTATGCGCGAAAGCAGCTGCTGCTTTCAGCGTGTCTTAGCCATCGCAATTCTGTCTGTCCATCTGTCACACGGTTGGATCAGTCAAAAATGGTGCAAGCTAGAATTACTAAATCTTCACCTTCGACTGCGTGGAAGACTCAGGTTTCAGGAACCGTAAAGCTTTTCCATAAATTCGAAGGGGGTCACCCTGAACGAGGGTGCTAAATGAGAGGGGAATGTGAAAAAAATTGCGATTTTTAGCCAATAAGTCTCAATAACGGTGCGAGATAGTGCTTAGGTTACTGTTAATCACTAATAGGAAGTCGTACACTGGCTCTTGATTGCCATCGAATTCAATGATCTTGGATGACCTTGAACACTAAAATAGGGGGTTTTTATGGATTTTTTGGTGATTTCGAGCTGCGAGTCGCATTTCAAGAGCAAATTGCACGGAAATCAATTGAGATAGACATACAGGGTGGTCCAAAAAGAACCGGACCTGTTTGAGCATTTATAACTTTGCGACGATTAGTGGTAGAAAGGTGTGTGATATGCCAAAAGTTTCACGATGTTTTACAGAAAAAGCACCTGACTTGCACAGCGGATCATTTAAATATTTTTGCCTAATTTGCATAAATCATTACTCCTGAAATTCAGCCGGATTTGACTGTAACGCATGGATTTAGCATGGATATTTGAGCTTTTGTAACTTAACGATGTTTATTGGTAAAAAGATGTGTGATATGTCAGAAGTTTTGCAGTCGTGTATAGATCAAAAGTGGAACTTGCATGTCGTTCCATTTAAATATTCTTTGCCTGATTTACGTAAATCTGTGCCACCCCTAAAATCATGCTTAATTGACAGTAATGCATGGATGTAAGTTGATTTTTTCATCAGCATACAGTGAAATAACAACAATCATTAACACACACGTTTAGTTAAGAATGATGAAATTCAACGTTGGCAGTTAGACATCCTTTGCATTCATAACCAGTGTCAGTTTTTTTGGCAGCTAATCGATCGCTGGAGTCCATGTGTTCAGATCAGCTAAGCCCAGCATTCGATTAGCACACGTTTTAGCTGGTCAGTTTCTGAAATATTGTGACCATGCCATCTGCCACAAAGTCCCAACACCCAGTAATCCACAGGAGTAACATTTGGATTATTTGGCAGCAGGTTTTTGAGTTCAATGAACTAGGGCACATGGGAGTGCAGGCAAATGCTCAATTTCAAAGGTAATAATGATTTATGCAAATTAGGCAAAAATATTTAAATAATCTGCTATGCAATTTAGGCATTTTTTCTTTGAAGTATTTTGCAACTTTTGACATATCACACGCCTTACTAACACTAATCGTTGCAAAGTTGTCAACATTCAAACAGGTTTGGTTTTTATTGGACCCTCCTGTAGATAAGCTGCATATGAAATTTTCAGCATTGAACGTAGATTTTGATGGTCCAAGTTTCGATTTTTTAGGTTTAAGGAAACCTGCGCACGAGGTCATCAAAGAAAGGTTTTCTCTGTAAAAGTAGTTATTTTACCGTTGTTGGCCAGTCTTTCGTGAAAATGGTTGCAGATAGGCATGGACATAATGCCTATCACAACATGCACTAGTGACGAGCTTTTCAGTCGTATCAAGATCGATGACTTTGAAGGACCCTGAACTTCCAGAATAAGGGGTTTTTATTGATGTTTGTGATCTTCGGTTGCAGCGCACACTTCAAGAACAGACTGTGACGAAATGGCTGGAGATAGACTGACAGTTTGTGAACAGAAACTGCTATAGGCTTTCGCGTGACTCGTGAGCATTAGCTCAAATTTCTTGTTGCTTCTGTTGATGAATTTTTGGCCTTAAATGACTTCAGTTTTTTTCCACTGACTGGAGATTAAGTGACTAACAGTGATTGTGTCAAATGTTAAGTTGTGCTGTTTGTATTTGCTGTGTTCACAATCACTACCGGTAATCATGATGACTAACAGCAATTTTGTCATTAGATCTGAAAATTGAGATACAGTAGAGATTGCAATGGAACACTGCTGTAGCCGTAACAGCCATATTTTGCAGTTTTCTGCGTTGGTGCATTGCATGTCTGTTTTTTGCTAAATGTTTTCATTTGGCAACAGTGTCTCGACATTGTGCAATTCAGGGTAATCACTTGGCTGGAAACCTGTAAATGTTTGAGAAATTGTCATCTATTATTGTCAGGAAAAATCTTTTGGTGAAATGCTAGTGTTTAATGGCATAGTAACAGCTTGGCAATTTAGATTGTGCATTGCACTACATTGTCGTACTGTTACACTTCTGTATTTTATTTCTATACTGTTAGTAGTATGCATGACATAAGTAACCAACCACAAGGTATCGGGGTAAGATCAGCATTCATTTTCACAGTGCTTGGGCACAGCCACCCTAATTGTTGGTATCAGCACTCGGCAGTAGGCCAAGCGTTAACACATTCATAGCTCGTGCAAGTTTTATTGCAGCATTTGTCTTACAACCAGACCACCGGTTGCTGCCAAGTCAGCTTACTAGATGAACTCAGCTGTACTTCTAGTTTCATTGCTGTCCTAGTTTCACTAGCACAGTTGCGACTGTCCGACCACTTTGTTCATGAAAGAAACACTTATGATACTGTAGTTAACCATTGTTGCATACTTACATTGATGCTATGCTTGGTTTTAGATATTTATGTTTTTGTCGAATATTGAAGTTATAATAGGTGCAAGTTGGGTGTGCGTGAACGTTTTTGTGCCTCTGCTGCAGGGCTTAATTTGTTCCGGTGCTGTTCAGTATAGCTTTCGGCACTTATTTTGGAGTCAGTCTGCCATACTGACAGTTTGGGTTGACACTGGCAGTACGTTGCATATTTATGAGGTTCAAACTAACCAAATTACCCAATTGCTACATGCAAGAGGTCTTATGGCCAAAATGCACCTGAACTTGTTTTTGCCATGGAGCTTACAATACTCCCCACACACCCTTGTCGGATCGGGAGGGATATCTCTTTCCATTTCCCATCTCCCTTAATCTCGATGCCTTATGGCGCTTTAGTTGACAGTACCACCATTTTCTACAAACAAAACACTGCTCTGCTGGTACGTAGAGCTGGATGCATTATTATTTTCAGGCTGTTTGTTGATGCAGCTATCCTGCATGTTGTTTCCGTGATATCTATGGCATGCATCGCTGTATTTTCACCAAACTTTTGCCAGTGCTTGGAACAGAGATATACTTTGGGATCAAAAGGTCAGATGTCTTCAGCAGATGCATACAGAGCTCGATGCTGTGCATCAGTTTTTGTTGATTACTTTGCCATTGTATTTTTTGTCTTGTAATCTGCATGAACGCAGTGATGCTTAATAATACCTGGTTATTAATGTTATGTGCTGTGTTGGAACGTACGTCTAAGTATTTGTGAAACTGTCACTTATTTGTGTGTTTCTTGCAGTGCTGGTAGCGTGTGACCGTATCTCGTGTTAAATTAACAGTGATCATGTCTGCAATGATTGTTAACTCTGGCTAGTTGTAGGGGAGTTCACTGAAAGTCTTCTTGAGTGTGATATAGTTTCAAATTTGAATGTTCTTCTATCTGTCATATCAGAATAGTATGTGTGTAATGAAAATCGATGTGGTGAGATTTTTGGGAGTTAATTTAAATGTGTGGTCTTCTGTTTCAGACGAAAATGGTCAGCTTTTAAGTATTATTGATCAGTAATGTGTTGTTTGTTTTGCAAGTTTGAGTAATTATTTGAGGTGCGTTTGCTGTGGTGCCTTAATGAACAAGTTTCTGATTTAATGTGTACTGTGCACATGAATAAATTTGAAGAATTCTTTCATGAACGTTGGTGTTTTTGCATGAAATCTAATTTATAGTGACCGTTAGTTGCATAGTAACTGTGGTTGGTAGTAATTATTGCTTAAAGTGATTGGTCTGTCAACAAGACGACAGATAGGACATCCAGTCTGTATAAATAAGCAACAGCAGTCACCAGACAAGGACCCATTTTATCAAAGCGATTTTCCAGTCCTGATTTTTCCCATAGATGCATTTATGAACGTTTGGTAGAAACCAGATGTACTGCATATAAATGTACAAAACATCAGTTTATAGGCCCCTACACTTGTTAACGGCAACATTTAAGGACTTGCACATCGAAAACGGCAAAAATTACAAAAGGTGATGCTGACCGTTAATGTTGATCATACATATTGCACAACAACATACGCAGGCTATTGGTGACAGGGGCACTACAGAACAAGAAGCCCAGCTGTCGCTAGGATGGCCGACCGTACTGGTTGCTATTCAAGGTTGGTGATTTTCTCTTCATTTGAAAACCAATATGCTGCTTCCAATTAGTGATCAATAGCAATCTTGGCCGTAGGCCTATCTCGCTTTTTTGAGATAATGGTCAGTTCTTCGTTGAAAGTGCACATTTTTCCTACCAACAGAATTCAACCCCGAATTTGAAAATGTTCCTTTTGCATTAGATCGCGGAAGTTTTGTATGCCTAGGTTTAAGACACATAGCTAACGATTCGTGTAAAAAAAATTTCCCTTACGACTTACAAGTTAACCAGGGTGCATCTGTTACAGACGACGACGACGGATAGTCGGACGGACGACTACCGTACCATAAGCTCGACCGTTAGTTAAGTACGGGCGGCTAAAAATCTTCACAGCCAGCAGTGACATCACGTCTTAAACTACCAGGGGCGTCATTTAGGGGGGGGGCTGGAGCGGTCTACGGACCCCCGGGCATTCATGATTTATAGTTTTTTTGTCTGTAAATCGTACCTTTGAAACAACAATACGTTACGCAGACTGAGACCCCCCCAACTTGATTACTGATACCCCCTTGACGACTTACTGAAATGACACCACTGTAGGCCTACTTTACTTCTTTCCAGTTTACACTAACAGGTATAGGGCTGCACATGCACATAGGCCTACATCAATTACCGATTTAAAAACATGATTAAAGTTATCAATGATCTGTAGCCATTAATGTCAAAAATCATTCATTCTGTCAATTACATCGATCACGCGTTCAGTATTAGACAAGGGACTTGAATGATAATGCTATTTACTATTTTCGATTATGTCATCAACGTTGGATCATATCAGCAGTCTGATTACGTAGTAATGACGTAAGCGGTTTGTTTACGTTTTGTTTCGAGTCGACCTAGAAATTGCGCGCAGTTTTCCGGGCTTAAATTACAGAAGTGACGATGGAAGAACAGACGAATGAAGAAACGCCGCAGGCAGGAGATACAGTGATCGAGAACGAAGAAGAAGAAGAAGCAGGAGGAGAAGTAGAAGAAGAAGAAGAGGAAGAAGGCATAGAGGAGCAGGAAGACGATGTGATGGATGCGGAACTTGTAGAGTTGGAAGAAGCGACGCACGACGAAGAGGAAGAACAAGTGGACGTGGCTGTGAATGTTGAACTTGGAGATGAGACACTGACTGCAGCAGCAGGCGAGGAATTTGAGGCTCAGGTTGATGAAATGAAGCCACCAGACGACGACGCTGCTGAAGAGGTCGGAGCTGAAGTAGAGGAGGTAGCCGAAGTCGGTGAGGAGGAGGAGGAGGAGGAGGAGGAAAAGGGGGAGGAGGGCGCGCCAGTGGTCGAGCAAGGCGACGTCGAGGAGGTGGATCAGCCTGCAGCAGCTGCCAGCGAGGACCGTGTCGATGTACTAGACGAACGACCGTCCATGCCGACCGTGCCAGCAGCAGACACAGAACCAGACGCCGTGGCAGACGAGGGTCGACCCAGTCAACCGGATGCACTGAGCCCTGACGTGCGCCTCGGCAAGTACACGGACGCTGACTACGCGGCAGAAATGGAATTTGAGGATGAAGGGGCTGAGTACCCGGACGCCGATGAAATAGATGAGGTGGAGGAAGACGAATACCAGGAACCTCCTGCCGATCGCCCACCAGACATGCCAGGTGATGCTTGGCTGGCTAAATAATGTCAGCTGCCGATGCAAATTTAAAGTGTAAAATTGTGAGACAGTGATTTTTTAGTATTTTTCTAACGCTTTTCGACGTTTTGTAGGCCTGATTCACTCAGTTAGAATTTAAGCAAGGAGGTCAAGGGCTGGAGGACGAAGCTTCTCAGTGACTGAAGTTTTTTTGTTAACTGGTACATAATTGTTGCTGTTTCTGGATGCACAGTTGTGCAAATTTTCAGTGCTGAGGGTTCATGTCAGGTCTCCCCTTTAAGTGAGTCATTGAATTAACTGCGTGCATTGCAAAAATTTATGTGACAATTAATTTTAAACGTTTATGAAACATATGGCTGGCGTCGTCGGCATTAGTAATTAGAGCTGTCGAAGCGTTAATTTTTAACGCATTAATTAACGCGTTATTAACGCACCCAGGTCCGTCGAGAAGGAGAGTAGGGGGTAAGTTGCCCCGGACCCCGCGACGTTTGGGGGACCCCGCGTGTGAAATATAGAAAGTTAGAAACACATTTTGAAACGTATAATTAACAGTAACTGACGTCATAGCTAGCATAGTTTGTCGTTGGAATAATTATTTATTTACAGTAGTGATGGAATGGCAACTACAGTTTAGATACTTGAATGCATTCAATTGTCAAATAACCGCAGTTTAACGAAATATTGGAACTTTTGCTTCACTAAATTTAGTAAATTAACATAAATTTACGTACGTGCGTTAATTTTTTTAACACGCGTTAATTTATTAACGCATTAACGCGTTAATTAATGCATTAATTTGACAGCGCTACCCGTAATGTATTAGTAATACCCCGTTTACACGATGAAGCAAAGATGAAGCGAACGTATTCAATATACACGTGCATGATGACATGTGTGCTCGTTGCTTCATGTGTGCTTCGTGTTTTTGCTTCATGTTTGCTTGATGTTTGTGTAAACGGGATATAACGTGACGGTAGATAAATATGCGCGGTCTGTGGGGTTTGCAGTCACGTTCATGGACGACAAGACATACCAAGTGTCGACGACGCGCTGTCGTCTCAGTCTAACAATTGTCGAGCTCAGAAAGCGTGTCGCCGATAAGCTGAAGATCCCGTGCGCCGTCGTGCAAATTCTTCATCATGGTAACTATCGACACACTCTAGTCTCAGTTTCTTTGTCCGACAGTACTAACGGTCGTGCCGTTGGCACAAGCTGTCGACTGTAACACTAAACGGTATGGCTAGGGGGTCGGCGATGGTACCGTTGGATAAAGCAATGACGAGTTCCTATAGGCTATTAATAGTAACCATGACTCTATCTGCAGCGGTTTGGCCGCAATTTTCTACGTTTAAGTTTGTGCCTGCAGCTATTATGAATGTGTGGCGATTGTTGACACCGCGATGTGCGAATGGCACAGTGCTGAAACAGTTAGCAGCTGGCCGGCTTGTTTGCGGTCGGCCTTCCCTAGACAGAGTTGGGCTAATTCTTGTTCCAACATGATAGGCCTATGCTAAATAAATCAGGACCGATATTTAGGTAGTTGAAACAAATTCACTCTGGCTCACCCACACCGCTTTCGTAAAACATGGACATTCTGTCACATGTTAGCTATCAGAATTGGAACTTGGTGTAAAATTTTGCCAGTGATCCAACCCGACTTGAAGGCCATTGACTCAGCACACGAGCCCGACCCAAAGGTCTTCGACTGAAGTAACTAAACTGACATCATGCACGAGCTGCGATGATTATCTGGAGGATGAGAGGGAATACTATTTTGCTGATCATTTCCATCAGTGATTTGGTGTCAAGACAACGCTGTCGTTCTGAGAACAATCTGGAGACGAAAATTAAGATTTTCTTGACTCATGGTCAAGTGTAAACCTGCAAAGGCGCGTTTAGTGCGACTTAACTGAACTGAACTGAACTCAACAATGAGCGAGCAATAATGCATTACTGCTTGCTCATTGGTCACTGTCAGTTCAGGTCAGTGATATCGCTCTACACGTGTCTTAAGGGAACGCGGTATAACGGTATGATTTGATGGCCCGCATGGAAAGAATTGAGAATTTTTTTCAGTTTTACACTGTAAGTCCAATCTTGTGTTGCTGCTACATATTATGTGCCACATAATATAGAGCAACAACACAAGACTTGATATATGTACACTCATTATCAGTTATCTTGCGTACTTGCATGTTTGAAGAAGCTAAGGCAGCCTAAATCTTGAGGTCTTGACTGATTTATTTGCGTGATAAGTCATTCATGACACTGTCGAATTTCACAGTCGTGCACAGAAAAAGTTTGTCTGGCTACATTACTATTATCGTAACATTGGAACATAGGTCTACAGATATTTGCTATTGCACTGTTGCGGAGTGAAAATATAAATTTATTGCTGCAGGAGTTGTGCTTGAAGATCATTTTCGCCTCGAGAAACTGGAACTGGAAGCTGAAGGATTTCTTCGTCTGGAAGTCATATCAACCGATCCTGCCAAATATCCTATTTCTGCTTTTGTGTTGCCGCAAGAATACAAATACTTAGTCGACTCGTCTCGTTCGTATGTGATCAGTGTGCAACTCAAAGACGGTGCGTTTCAATACTTGTTTTTTCTTCTATTAATATTGCAGTTATTTACTGTTTTTTTTTCAGAAAACGGATATTTGGGGTTGCAACTCACAGTCAAAACTTGCAATGCAAGTTGCAGGCATACAGTCATGGAAGGCGTAGTAGTGCCGCCTGTCACCAAATGACTTTGTTGTTGATTAATTTTTCAGGAGTTGGAACGTAGCCCCCCTATTTCAGATTAAAGGGTTTATATAACGACTGTACTGCCTAAACAGTGCAACTGCATGAATCGTCAAAATCATTACATTTTCAAATTTGCTTACGCATAATTTGGCTGTTCAGCTTTATTCTAAATTTATGCGTTCTTTCATGCGTGGAATCATTTCCCCTGCGAGCCAATGGCAGCTAGGGCAAAACGCATCAAGTTGGGCCAGGTGGGCCTTTTCAAAAGCGGGTTACCCAACAAACCAAGTAAAGCCCACAGAGTTGGGCTTTTGTTAAAAAAAATTTTTATGTGCGACGCGCTATGTGCTAAGCGCGTATTGGCTATCGTATTTCGGTCTGTCCGTCCTTCTCTCCGTCTGTCATGACCCGGTACCAATTCAGACCCAGGTGAGAAAGACTCGGGGTTTTAACTTTTAACCATAAAATAGCCTACTGTCTCTAGTTGCTTGCGAGCAAGTTTTTAAGTTTTGTGCCGTTGGATGAAGGAATTCTTCTCGAACGGGACTGTGAAAGAGGAGTACTCTTCCAAAAAGTCGTTCTATTACTGCTGCTCGCTCGTGCAGATAGGTACATACGTGCTGCTTATCAGAACAAGCGCTGCTGACGAGCTTTCCGGATGTGCCAACATCGATGACCTTGAACAGCACTGAACCCCAAAAATGGGTTTTAGTTAATTTTTCGCGACTTCATGTTGCGACGCACATTTAAAAGGTGAATTTTGGTCGAAACAACCGCGTCTTATGAGCATCAGCTCAGATTTGTTGTTTTTGGCCGGTGTGTTTGCTAGACTGGGACGGCATCACCTTGCAGTCGTTGACAGTCGAGATCGTACGTGCTACGACACGCAAGCGCTTCCTGGGCGGCTACCGGAGTAAACTGACAGGCATGGAATACCACCATGGCGAGGCGCAGACTGTGAAGCCCGGCAAGCCTGATTACGACCCGCGATCTCGCCTCGCTACCAGGTACGCAGCGACTGATCAATTTTAATCGTGAGAATAATTTATAGTTTCAATTTCAGTGAAATTATTCGGCGAAGTTATGTAGATTTCAGTTTCAGTTCCAATTTTAACAATTTTAGTTTCAAATCCAGTTATGGCTGTGAAGTAAGTATGTCAGCTTTAGTTTCGGTTGTCAGACTAATTATAGTTTCAGTTACGAATAATGGCTCAACAACAACGAACAGTACACAGTTTTGCCAGCTACTGTGGTTACAGTGCAGCTTCCAACATCTACTACCAAGTAATCGATCATCGGGATAATTTGAGTTAGGATGTTGTTGCAAGAAGAACATTCTTACAATTAAAAACAGCTTGGAAGTATTAACACTTTCTTCCTTGGCTGTTCGGCTGCCTTTAGACAGCTTCACCGTTGAATCACCGTACGTGCTACATTGGTTCATTATGCTTGCATTTCATCAAAACGCATTCAAAGTTCTAACGTACAGAACGTTTAATAGCAACTACTACATTCTTTGTACCTTGAAGCTGAACTAACAAAATGAAGTTTAAAATCACACACGTCTTCCAAAGCGTTAAAAGTTAAATTTAGTACTGTTTTTTAGAAGTCGTTTAGTTGTGATTGAAACTAATTTTTAATTTCAGTTCCAATTTTATAGGGGTGTCAATTTCAATTGCAATTAAATTTCATTTTCACGCCTGAGAAATTTTAATTCTAATTACGATTTTAGTTAACAGTATGCATTTATTTCAAATGTTGAGGGCAGGAAGGCAAAACATTATCTACAGTTGTCTGTGGCAAAACATTCTAACTACAAAGTAAAAAGTTTTTAAAAATGCTACTTACATATATATTTTATTACAAAATGAAATAGGCATATATACCGGTAGCAAGCAAATCTGTGTGTTTTAAGAAGGTTTTTTAGATCGTTAAGAACACTTGAGGAACAAGTCTAAAAATGCATAGCGTAGAAAGTTGTTTTCAGTTTTCTTGAAATGTAGTCGGCAACAGATGGGATGTTTTGCTATTTTACCCTTGATATGAACTTCAGTTGTTGTTATCAAAGTATATCACTGCTGATTACCAGGTCAACTCAAACGTACGCAGAGAAGCACTTCAAACAGCAGACGGCTGAGATGACGTCGACACAAATGACAGGCATCGGAGTCTACGTACCCGACCTCACGGACAAACTGCTGGAACCACGCCGTTACATCACCGCTGACGAGTTCATTCAGATCAGAGCAAGTCAGGTCAACCGCTGCGTCCATTCACAAAGTATCGGTC
>Ga0209454_1000448_pt1 | contig 21909 bp, 10 predicted proteins | sample WorMetHERISLAND1_2_FD_187400 | JGI IMG/M metagenome (GOLD analysis project Ga0209454, IMG submission 187400) | Marine gutless worms symbiont microbial communities from Max Planck institute for Marine Microbiology, Germany - Olavius geniculatus... | ecosystem: Host-associated > Annelida >... | reverse complement strand
GTTGTTGCAGAGAAAACTGGCTTTATAGGTAAACTTAAAATTGGTAGCAGTCTGTTATCGGTTTTGTATTTTGTTATCTTTGGTAGGTTGTACTACATATAGATGTGTCATTTTTATGATTTTTTTCAGAAATTAAAGCTAGAAAATTCTTTGAAGGAATGCAAGGAGAAATATGCAGAGGAACAGAATCAGGTTGCTATACCAATTGTTTTCACATGCTAAATTTTGTTAAACTTTTAACTATACTAGATTTAGCATTGATTTGATGCATTTTATTTATGAGCTGTGTAATGTTAATCATTTTCGCTTTGTGGGATTTGATGTGTTATGTCTAAATGTGTCGTAGATTAAAGAACTGCAGTATCAGATAACGCATCGAGAGTCTGTTGCCACGGTACATTAGCCTCATATTTCTTTTGTTCCGCAGCTCTGTAGATTGTTGCAAAACTGTTTTGTGTACCAAATGAAAGTTAGGGGCAAATTTTTGATGTGTTGTGAAATTTGAAGTAAGTTTGTTTCATTATTCAGAAACCAAAAAATTGTTATTACTTGATAACCACTGAACTACGACGACTGCAGTAGTCAAGCAACTAAAATCTGCGTTTCGATGTGTGAAAAATGCTATGCAGAAAGACTGTGAACTTTTGATTCCTCAGCTGATATGTGTTAGTAGGACGAATTTTTCATACTACATTATATTAAGTTTGTCGTTACAAATTTACTACACTTATGATATATTGTTTCTTTTTTATGTTAATGTTCTGCTTTGGTCAGATGTTATTGTGTTAGCTGGCTTACCGTAATTTTGTTAGCATTTTTGCATGTATTATTGTTAGATATTCCAGTTCGTTGCACTTTGGAGACACAGTGGGTTAATTTTACTGGGATTGTTGTCTTTCTAAGTGTTTAAAAATCATAAAGTCTAGGAAAATGAACTCAGTTTTGTAAGCTATTGTGTTATGTTTATGCTAATAAGAAACATAACCGTGTCAATCATGCTTCCAATTTTTCAAACAAGCGCTTCTGTCATTATGTCTTAACGACACCGTAGAAATCTGATTATCTGTATGATTATACTGATTATTTATTATTGACTGGTGATAGAACCAGGAGGCGGAGATGAAGCGAATGCGTGATGAGCTCAGTGAACTTCGGCAGGAGGAGATTGACTTAGAACAGAAGGTTGATGCCAGCCGTAGCCAAGTGTCACAGCTTGATAAACGACTTCTTGACACTCAGACACAGATCAGTCAGGTACTAGTTTGTCTAGCAGAATTGCTTATCTAAAAATAATGAAATACAAAAAATTGATTAGTTTTGACGGAATTGTCTTTTTAATCCAACCATAATTCTTAGACCCCATTCTTGTGAAAAAAAATTGTATTTAATTATCGTAATAAATTTTGCTCTGTCAGTGTTCTGTCAAAAAAGCACTACAACCATATGGAAAAAAGGCTAATAAAATTTGATTACATTTTTAGTGTTGTAAAATGCGCAAAGCTAACTTAAGAAATAAGCATTTAATATATCAAAATTTTCCGACTACTGGGTGGTTTATTCATAAAAAATTTTATGGTAATTTTGCAGTACTGTATTGTAAGTAGGGTTGTTAACAGTTAACCAGCTAACCGGTCCTGATGGCAAAACTGGGTCTGAAATTGTGCTCATAGACGAGACGAGACACGGTGCCACGACTCTTCTCGCCCGCTCCTCTCGCCACACCGCAGGTGTCATTGCTCTGTGATTAAAGCTGATATCGCCTGTGGCACTGTATGCCCCGGGTGAAGGGGGAGGGTGAGGCTTGGAATGTTTGAATGAAGGTGAGTTGCTAATTAGTGCCAGACAGCGGCGCTGGTGATGCAGCAGGTGCGATGGCATGACCCATTACATAATAGGTATTTATTACAACAACGGCGAGTGACACGGATAGGGGCAGGTGCTGCGGTGGTATCATGTAGTCACTGTGGCGCTGCTATCAACAACCGACGTAGTGGCATGCAGCGTGAAGCGAGTTGTTAGCAGCGTGTTCCTGTGTGTAGAGCCTTCTCGTTTTTTGACTTAATCCAGGGTCAATGCCATTCACTGTCATCCAATGACTGACTGACCATGCGTGTGTTTCTGCACATGTCGTTTGTTTTCCCTCCCTGTCTGTTTATGCCTGGCCATGTCAATCGCTGACCCTGGGAAAGTGTTGACCCCGGACGGCGGCTTCTCGAGAACACTCATACGCCATGCTGGCATGCCTTGCCTTTCCTTCCCCTCCTCTCCACCCCACACTCAGTGGACAACTGGGCACCTGCACTTCACTTTGCAGTTGCATGCTTGGCCGGCCGGCATGCCGAGTGATCCGACAGTCTCCCACTTTTAGTTGCCCCATTAGCAAACTATGCAGTACCCATCAATAAGTCCTTATAACTGTGGTTAACTGGTTATGTCCCTCACGGTTAGCCAGTCAAAATGAATGGGCGGTTTTAACAACCTTAATTGTAAACTTTGCAGAGTGTTGTCGGTCCAACAGAGGTCAAACACACAGTAATGCTCTATTGCTATTACTGAAAATAGGAGCAAATTCTAATGAGCTGTGAATTTATTTTACATTTCAGAACCTGAGCAAAATAAGTTATGAATTGAAAAGTGCTAAACTACATGGACTGCCATGGTCAAACAAGTAAAGTGTGTGTTTCAGAGTAATAAAAGTGCCATGCGGAAAGACTGTAAATTTTTTCGGAGAGAAATCTAAAGAATGAGATATTATGGTCATTGGTCACATCCTGAGAACTAACTGTGGCAAACTGGGAAAGACAGTTTAGTGAGATACATACCTGTCAGGAGAATGTATCGAAGTTGACTGTGAGAAAAGTGGATACAGAACATCAGTGAATGGACTGGATCAGTGGCTCGATTGACACAGGGCAAAAACAGCAGAAAAAGCACAGGACCACACCTGATTTGACTTTTTATTTCTTTTTAATTTTAATATTTTTATCTGTAATATTTTGTTTGCATTGTTTGGTCATACATTATGCAGTATTTGTACAGTATTTTTGCTTTAAAAATAATACTGTTGCTGTTTATTAGCCAGCAAAAGAGGCGTCGGGTTTTGTGAAACTAGTCTATCTTGAAGTACCTCCGGAACAAAAACCAAAAGCAGCACCACATTGCTTGTGCTTACCCGTTATACTCGTTGTTGTACTTTGGTTTGTACACAGTGAAATCATAGCTGATTGGTATTTGATATCAGTCTGTTTAAACTTTGTAGTTAATATGATTATTTGATTCGGTTATTTAGGTGAAATCGAGTATTCAGAAACTGCGGGACACTCAGAAGACATTAACCCAGTCGCTACATAATAATGAAGTGACCGAAGATTCTGTTAGAGTTACGCCGACTGCTGGCTCCGAATTTCCACAGGTACAAGCACAAAAATGTGATACTGTTTTTAAACAATGTCACTTAGATTTCACTACATAAGTGACTGTTTTCTGTATATATTTCAGGTTTTTATGTTATTACTCATTTTATACTTTTTGTTAGTTTAGTATTTATATTTATTGTATTATGTATTATTCAGTTATATTGAGCTGAACAGTATGTCAAATTAATTACACATAGTATTAGTGTATCTTATATCATGCATTTCACAGTACATGTCTGATAAGCAAGTGTTGAACAAACTTATACACTCCCACAGTTGTTTAACGCGCTTATTTCATGCTAGCCAATGTTCGTTTGTGTAGCCCAGACTGTCTCTCATTGGGTCACGCATGACTGCACCTGTGTGTTGTCACAGTCAACATGAAAGCAAACATCGAATAAAGCAGTAATATCTGACTTGTATACTTGTGTATCTTCTGTGCTTCAAGGCAAAAGATGCAAGTGGAATTGACGACTTTAAAACCGATCCGTTTGTCACCAGAGATCCGTTTGCGAATCAAACAACACAAGCAGATGATCCTTTTCATTCGCACGATCCATTCACTGCTTCAAGTAATTCTGTTTCTTTTTATTTTATTAATAATATGCCTGCAGCCTATGCAGCGTCATCACTCTTGCAGCTGATTGTTGCAGCCTGTTGTGGTTACGTTGTGCACTGCATGTTCAGTCCATGTTAGTGCTACATGCTAGTGCTGCTGCAGTACTTGGGCCAGGAGCGATAGATGTTCGTGAGTCAGTGATCACTTTATTAGTTTGTCAGTGTGATAATATGTGTGGTTTATTGGGTTTGATAAAATGCTTTGTAGTGTGTTATTACTGACATCTTTCTGTTGGTAAATGTATGAGTTGCTGTAATTTTTATTGTTCTGCCAATAATGTGAAAGATTGGCATTCTGTTATCATGTTCATTGGCTTCTGTCCCTATACCTGGTGGGCACAGCTTGCACCCAGTGAAAAATATGGGGGAGGAGTTTTGATAAGGTTGTAAATCAAAATTTTCTGTCCATTTTTCACTTGGCAAACTACACCTTTAACAAAACTTTTTCCCCATTTTTTACTTTCCTCTGTTTTTCAATTTACACTCTTAACAAAACTCTCTCTAAAGGGGGAAGAAGCCTAAAATGGAGGGAAAAACTTGAGTCCGAAATTGGGGGGAAAGTTGCGCCCAATTTTTATTCCAGATTTGGGGGGATAGAAGTAACTGGCCATGTTGCGCAATCGTGCAGCAGTCCACAATCTTGTTTTCGCAGTATTTGTGTCATGCATTGATGAGTTGATGAATTTTTAAATTACTAAACTTTTGGTGTTGGTGGAGGTAGATACTAAGATGAATGGATTACATTTTGGGGTTGAAGGTCAAGGTCACAGCCAGACCATATGTGTTGTCTAATCTGTTGTCATTATCATTAGTGTTATAGCAGGTTAGTCATACATCGTGTTGTAGGTGATCCTTTTGCAAATGATCCGTTTACCAACAGCACTTCGGCTGATCCATTTGGTGGAGATCCGTTCAGTGATGCATTCAAAGGCTCAGCCACCGAGTCTTCCGCATTTCCCGTCGATTTACCTCCGAAAGTGAGTTGGATTTTTTTTGAGAACGAGTAAAGTGATTGCTTGTCCATCCAGCTGAGGTTAGGAGGCTGAGTTGACTTGAGCACACAGGTGTCTAACCACTAGATCACTTTGTCCTTACTGTAGTATATGACGATTATGATGATGATGATGTCTGTTACAAAACAGACAACAAGCCTGCATTATTTTGCAGACTTGATGGCCAACAGCATTTAATTGTGTTTTTTTTAAAACATTCTTGCTGCATTAGAACTCACGACGAATCAATTGATGATGCATCTTGTAAAATTAGAAGGCTTATGGCTATTATTTAGTACAGTTTTGTTTCATAAAATATGGTTACGTCAACTGCAGGTGACTGAAGGACTGATGAAGCCGTGGCTGAGACTATGCCGATGGGTTGCAAAGGTGAATTATTTTTTCTTAATATTGACAGATTTAGCATCAAAGTTCTGAAATATTGTGTGATGATGCTGTATAGACACGTGATAAAACTGCGGATCCTTGGGGCACATTTTCAGCCTCTTCAGCAGTCATGTCGGACTTAGGTAAGCCTGTATTCTGCAAATCACAACTCGAGTTTTTGGCTATTTTTATTCGTATGTTTATAGTTTTGCTTTTAGACCCCTTGTTTATTAGTTATGTATGCTATTGATTGAGTGCCCAATGCTGTAACCATTATGCCATTAAGTTGTAGCATTGTACCACCATAAATAATCAGTTGGGTTAGTAAATGTAGTCTGCAAAAATTGTTTACAATTTTGTTTTGCAGACTCGTTTGATCCGTTTGCTGCAGAGCCGCTGCCTCCTTCCAAATCACCAGTAAATGTGAGTTACATTTTTCTGTAAATCGATGACCAATTTTATTTGCTGTCATTGTGTGCATCCAACTGAATGTACTGTGATATCTATTGATATCATTTTGTTTCGTTTCTTTAAGGCAGCACCTACATGTGTAACATAAAATAAAGCAAAATTCCATTAGTTTTGTTCTAATTTTATTGCACGTGTACAACACAACGTGCTATGTGGGCATTACTGTTAAAAGTTGTCTGTTTTGTTTTAGCTTTTGAATCTGTTCGTGAAGTTTTATTTTATTAGCTCTGTGTGAACTGTCACAGTTTATTAGACATGATTCTGGGTTTTATCCTTGTATTATTCTTACCTTTATAACGTTTTTAATTTGATTAATAATTTGCCTTCACTTTTATTTTTTCTTATTTGTGTAAGTGATGTATTTGTCTGTCAACTGCATTATAAACGAGAATGATGATAAAACACTGCAAACTGAGTGCGTAATTTGTCGCTGATGTATTCTGGTGACTGAATACACTGTACTTACTCAGCTAGTTTCTATCTTTACGTGGAAGGAAGGTAAACTGAGTGTTGTTCTGGATTTCTGGGGTTGAGGCAGTGCACGTTGACCTTTTCACGTGGCAGATAAAAATGCTGTGTGATCCGGTATTATAGGTGACACTCCGGAGCTCTGGGATGGGTTTCTGGTTCTTTAACATTAGAGCATTTATTTTAGAGGGAAGTGAGCTTGATAGAATTTTCGTAATTTGTTGAACTCCGGTGTGTCTGTCAGCCAAGTGATCCATTTGGCACGGGGTTGTTTGTTCCCGCCGGTGGCACAAGTGCACTCAATCTGCCGTCTCGGAGTCTTACATCTTCCGAGCCTCCTCAACTACCACCGAAGCAGCACAAACGTGCGCCAGCACCGCCAAGGCCGCCGGCGCCTAAACCAGCTGGGGGCTCAGTGCCTGGCGGCCTAGACACATTCGATGCTGCCTGTGACCCATTTGCCAGGGGTCATCGAACAGGCTCCGGGTCGGCAACGTCAAAGAAAAATGATGCATTCGCAAAGTTCTCCGAGGTTAATTTTGTATGTGTGTACATGATTACAGTTGGATGTTATTAGTTGGGTTTTTCTTTGCTTGTGGCGAACATATCTTGACTGACAAACATGCAGTTTTTTCTCGTTTACTGCATCTGCATGTTTTGTGGGTAATTGACAAAGCATTATTAGTTGCCACTTTGAGCTATGCCAGTCGGGAACAGCTTCTGGCCAGAATTTCTGCAGTATTCCGGGGAAGTTTAAAAGTTACCTGACAGATACGTGTTAGTCTTTGGTTGGTAAAATGCATTGCATTAAAGGCTTCTTGATGTTGTCAAACTGGTAGTTGTTGTGATGTGAGCAGTTATTGATTGTGTTAACTGTGCAGTCTCCAATGTTGTCAGAAGCGGACCAGCTCGCGTGGGCGACGCGTGACAGCACACAGGAGTGGCAACGGTTGCAGCGACTGCGGGAACAGGAACAAGCTGACTTAGAGTTTGCTTTAGAACTGAGCAGACAGGAAACATAACACAACGTGTTAGGCTACTGCTGCTGCATCCAGGGGCGTCTGTCTTTCCCTAAGTCCTTGGAACAAGGTCCCCCCTCAACTGATGGATGGGGAATGGCAAGGCAATTTAGTGCATTCTATCCTTCATAGAACACTTCTGGTTGATGTCACGGAGTGTGCCAAATAAACAGATTGTGAACGTGGATGAAAACATTTTACCGGTGTTAAGTTTTGCATGTTTACATGCTGTATATCGGAAATGCAGAATTATTTAATCCATTTCCTCTAATTTTCTCAGAATTCTCTTCCCTCATTTTTTTCTTGGAGCATTTGATCTATGGTTTATGTGGTGTAGACGCCCTTGGCTGCATTTCATTCTGTCTGCTGTTGTCGATATTTCTTGTCTCTTACTCTTTCTGTATGCTGATGTATGTGCTTACTGTCATGTCAAGTTGTGTCAGACACTTTTTGCCTTAGCTGACAAAGTGTCGTGTCGTTCAGCAATAGACCCAATCCCATGCCAATATGTAGTACTTTCATTCACTTCTCACTGATTTTCTTACAGCACAAACTGTGAAATTAGAATATTCGGAGTTTTTGGTTGTGTATAGGTTATCAAAGTAAGCTGTAGATTTTTCCAGAAAAATGACTGAATCAATTTCATCACTACTTGTCACATTTCCTGTAAAATTTGGCTATTTGTAACAGTGACAGTAAAATCCAGATCTTATGGAGTTGGATTTTTATCCAGGTTTTTGTGTGACTTATTTTGTATCAAAAAGACATTCCACTGAGAACGTGAGTTCAGTTATTTGACAGAACGAAACAGCCTTTGATTCTAGCAGTAGACTAATGCTGAAATTCCATTACGCTGACTGTGCACCAAAGTCGTCGACTGCATAGTCATGGAATAAATTCCATTAGAGCAACGCAATCGTGAAACTGGTTTGTCGTGCACTTGTCACGGATTTTGTCGCAACTGTTTCAACATGTCGAGATAGTTTGTGTCTGCAACTTTCATGATTTGTGTCTGTGACTTTTCACCGAAACTTTTCCGTGGGGACTTTTGGTGACAGTCAGTAAAGTGGAGTTTGGGCTTAAGCAGTCATTTGCCTTCATTGCTTCGATACTGTTGGCTGTTGCAGTAAGACCACACACAGTCTGTGAAGGTCTTGCTTCAGCGTTTTTGGCTTAATTTGGCTGGTTGAACATTGTGCAAGTAAATTGTTTTTGTTAGTGAATGCCTAGAGGTTTACACTTGCTTGACACATCACTGGTCATTTCAGAGATGAAATTTTTGCAGGCAGTCACCTGCACTCGATCCAGCAACAAAAATCGACAGCAAAAATCAAACAGTCTACCATCTAACATAAAGTTACCTGAAATACCTGAAAATAAACCACCTATACACGCAGAATATTGGTAATAGTTTGTTACATGTCACCGCAACTGCCATGTTTCCGTAGGTTGAAAAAGGTGTCAGCAAACATTTTAGCTTGTGCTCCTGTCTCTTATTATTGTAGTGCAGAAATTTGTTTGCACCAATGAACCAATGTTTTATAAACTAGTAATGATTCATGGTCAGCTTTGGAGCTTGGGGAACAGACTTAACTTCATGCATGTAAATAGCCAACAGAATTGAGTGCTAAGTTGTGCCATGCTGTTACCACTGCTACTGCGTACAAGTAGAACTGCACTATTTTGTTTTCCAGATTGCCGTACCATTTGATTACAGCTGCTTCTGATTATCCGTAATATTTGTTAATTAGTAACAATTTTGTTGATTTGTGTCAACATAAACGTTGACAGAACAGTTTATTTTTGACTTGAAATTATTGAATTCATAAAAGTGGTGTAATTGGGTGTAATGTTTCTTTTTTGTAGGATCCCATAGCCGTTATTTTTGTTGCTAGAAGTAAGTATACAGATCAAAAATAGGCATTTCAAACTAGCAGTCTGTCAGTTACCCACTATCAATGTGGTGAAATATTATATAGTCATACAAGTAATGCAGCTGAAAGCACTGAAGCATCAGTTGAATGTGTATGTAGGCAAAAATTAGTCTAATCTGAACTGAGAGATTTCTGTTGGTGAATTTTTGATAATAGGTTTCATTCATTGTTAAAATTCGTTTCTGCATTTATTAGGCTAGCAATGTGTGCAAATGATCGTGTTTGGTGTTTGCATGTGACATCAAGTTCAAGCATTTTCTAACATGTACGTCTATCGTGTTCTAGTTCATCTGAAGCTGGGAAGCATGCTAACTTGCTGAGTTTTTAGTGTATAATTGTACATAAATGTCGTCTAATGTCATGTTATTTGTATGCTCTGATGTGTAGCGGCTCCGTGTCCACTGTCACGTGTGTATTGTTGATATAAGCTTATTTAACTAGAGATGGAAATCAAACAACAATGGAGTAAATTGTTTGAGTTCAAACACAGAAATATTCGCTATGCCTCACCATCAACCTGATTATGATCCTACTTTCCACTGGATGTCACCATTAGGTTTATGTATTATACATATGCTGTAGCACATATTTGAACATTTCCGATCTCTTGTATGCAGATTACTGGTGCTTTGGCATCTGTGGTTTTTGGTACAAACATGCTCTGTTTTTTTTGCATTTGTTTAATTCATTAAGTATTGAAGCCACCGTGCACATAACTAATTCTGTTAGCTTTTTAAATCGCACATTTTCAGAAGAAGAAAACTTTGATACCCATCTGTTGTAAGTAGCTGCATTAGTTAATGTCATTCATTTTAGTTGTCATTTTTCTCCAATTTTAGCACTTAGTTGTAAAGTGTTAACAAGCCGTGACGTTAAAGCTTTGATTTAGTATAAAACATTGTGCAATCTTATGCAACCTCCATTGTGCTGGCAGGTACAGTAAGTTGTTGGAGCTTGCATAATGTGTAATTTTATGCAACTTTGATCAAATTAAATATATTTTACATTCTGACATTTGAGTAATTTATTGCAGTAAATAAATCGTTTCATGACTTTTTGAGGTTGAACATATTCCAATTGGCTAATGTATCAAAAACGATATTCACGATACAGCCTATGGATGTGACATGCAAACAGCAGTAAATTAGTCATGGCGTAGATAATAAAGTACGATTGATAGAAATGTCAAATGCTGAATGTCTTGATTTTTATGGGAGGCCAAGCTCGGTTGTTGGCATTATATTATTATAATTATTTTCATGCATTTGTTGTAGACTATGCCTGTTTTTCCGTAACGCATTTTTGCTGTTTTGTGTTAAATTTTAACATTATTATCACTGTGCGAATATAGACTTTTGTTATGATTGGCAGCAGCGTTGTAGATTAAGAAGTAGACAGGGCAGAAAGTTCCAAATTTCCGACGGAATTTCGACAGACAGTCACAAATTTCTGACGTAAGAGATTATGTGTGCTCAAGATTTCAACTTTGCCCCTATATTTTGCTAAAATGGTGGTTTTTAGCCTCAAATTTTGCGTTTTGTACAAAAAAAATTTCCGCCAAGACGAGAATTTTTCGACAACCCAAAATTTAAGGGGGGGCGCCATGACAACACTCCATGATAAACTTGTTATCAGATAATCATGTCTGGCACAACCGCACAAAAGCTCTGTTCAATGTCTGCAAATGCTGTTACGTAAAAGTACAAGTAACAGTAATTTTGCAGAAAAATAATTGTTTGATACCGGACCCACAAGTAATAACGTTGTATTTCAAGTACTTAGCTTAATTTTAGGACCACGCTACGTTTGTATAGTAAGAGTGCATTTTATGTCCATAAATAACGGGGCAATCGTGAGTTCTGGTCTGGCTGCAATGTCATAATGTCTCCAACTGCTGGTGATTTGACGATTAGCTTAAGCCCTGTCATACTAATTTTACGTTTTTTTTGTTTTCATTAACTATGGGTATATTAACTATGGGTACTAAAACTACTAACCCATAGTTAATTTTGATATCTGGAGTCAGCTATTCCTTTTAAAACTTATTTATCCCTATTGTTTTAGCATATTCAGTGATGACTGGGTAGAAACGCTGCCAACATGACGTCAGTATAACGTTTACGTCATCGTTGCGGCGCGGCTGCTGATGGTTCTGATCACGACTGGAGCGAGCCTCAAGACATCCATCGCGTCGCGCTGGCAGTATCCTATACATCGCAGCTTGCCGAAAGACACGTCGAATTTGAACGATAGCAGCGGGAACGACCGAGCCGCCGGATCGGCCCAATATCTCGAGTACGAGTGACGGCTTCTAGCAGCGTCAATCATATCCACCTCGCGAGGCGAGAGTTCAGTCCGGCAGAGCGCGGCTTGACGAGCGTACTTTCGGCTTGACGAGTGTGCGTTTGTACATGCGGCACCGACCATGAGTTGTATGGGTCGTCGGGCCGCCCCGACACCGAGTCATGAGATTATCGGCCAGATGAACTGTGCCAATGTCGGCCCGCTCAACTGTCTGCAGTCAGGAGGAGGCCCGGCGATGATGGACTGTAGTCCTGGCGGTGCCGGCGGTGGTGGTAGTGGGGGTGGTATGTATGTGAGCGGTAGTGAATTCCGGTCGTCCAGCCAGGCGATGCTGCGCTCGAAGCACTCGTCCAGCTTCCACGATCCTTGCGGTCCTGGCTCCTCCGAGTCCGACAACGTCTCGCAGCAGTACCTGGAGGGCGCCCGGCGCGTCTTGGACACGATGAACCGGCTCTGGCAGGAGCAGAAACTGTGCGACGTCATCATACAGGCGCAGTGCGACCAGCTCAAGGCGCACAAGATCGCGCTGGCGGCCTACAGCGACTTCCTCGTCGACAAGTTCTGCAAATTCCCCGCAGGTTGGTTGATGCTCCCCTAAACATGATGCCGTAATGCGCATCTTATGACGGATAGTCAGCCAGCTTTGTCTAGAGCACACAGTAGCCACAGCCAAACGAGAAAGTAATGGAAACGACGAAAAAACAAACTGTGACAATTTCAGCATTGCAAAAGTTTCTGACATTTCCCTGGGTGACAGTGGCACTACTTCGCAGTACGCTCATTCTTAACTTGTGACCAGTGGCGTATTTAGGATTTGGCAGCTGGTTTTCAAAAGCGTTCGCCGACGCCGGCGTCATATCGGATGAAATCTCACATGGCGATTTTAATCGCATATTGTATCGGTATGAAAAATACCATCAAACATTGTTGAATTTTGCAATTTTTGCTGGATAATAGCAAAAAACGCAACTTTTCATATAAAGTCGCCTGTAAAAAAATTCCATGGTCGGGCCAAAGGGTCGTGCCCCCCTCTTAAATACGCCACTGCTTGTGACTACCCGCGTTATGCATGTAATAGGCGAAATAGGCCTGCAGTAGTGATGAAAGTAATGATGCAAAACACTAAGCCGAAAAATGCACATTTAGTTATTATACTAATTTATTTAAATAAATGATATTATTTTTGATCTTCTTATACTTGGTCGAGTCTACCCGAATTCCGTGTAGCCTATGATAATCACTCCTGTTGCCAAGTCTAATAAATACATATTAAGCGATCCTATGGCTCATGACGTCATGGCTTACTAATACTTTAATAGATCATGTAACATCAGAATTGCACAAACGGACATTTATCAATAGAATTTTATTTAGTAACCGTTATTAGTTCGTTCATTTGTAGTCTGTTTATCATGTATTTTCTGTGTTTCTTTTGTTTCCCTTAGTAATGTTTGTAGTTTTTGCACTGTTTTTCTATGTTACTGTTATCGCGCGTTTGTCGTGAGTGTTTATTACATATTAAATAAATAAATAAAATAAATACATAGCATCTAATGATTTTGATTAGGCTACTCAATTGACTGACTGCTTAATTCATTGCCTGACTGATTTGATCAATATTGATTGGCAATTGGCAACATTGACTTATGGTCACTGTATAGGCGAGGTGATATCGATTGACATGAGCGAGTTCCCGGTGGACGTGATCTGCGCTGTGCTCACGTTCTGCTACACCACCGAGATCGAGATCACCAACGAGACCGTCGGGCCGCTGCTCAAATGCGCCGACGAACTGGGCATCTGCGTCATCGTCGGCATGTGCGTCGACTACCTGAGTAACGTCAGCATCGAGACTGCCATCATGTTCTACTCGATAGCCGAGAACTACGACCTGTGCGAGCTCAAGGAGTGCATCTACAAGTTCATCATCGACAACTTCTCCGAGGTTATCACGACGTTAGCTTGAGCGGACAACGACAGAAAAGTGGACTGAATTCATATATGAAGGGACAGAAGGGTACATCGAAAAAGTGGTCTATAAGTCCATGATATTAATAAAGTCTTTTTTTCCTCTTGTGTTTTGCGCGGGTCGCCGCGCACGTGATAAACAGACTCTAGACGCATTTCAGTCGTCAGCCTTGACAAGAGTGAGATTGTGGATAGTTATAACACTCCAAACATTGGCGTCGTGGCAGAGTGGGGGGCAATTGCCCATTTTAAGTTTTTGGCTGTCAGAAAATTGTCGGAGAATCTTCTTGTTGGAAAATGTTAGTCCAAACGTGCAAAATTTGGGGCTAGAAACCCCCATTTTAGGGAAACTCAACAGCAAAAAATTCTATCACCCGTATTTTCTCTGTCGGAAATTTTGTGTATCTGCTTCCTGGCCGCCTACTTTTTTACTCACGGCGTGGCTGGTTCCAGAAACCGTGGACAGAGTATAGGTGATGAAACATTATTATGTCTGATGACTTTGCATATCCACGGGAGGAATTGATATGACACGTGCGTGTGGGACAGATATCGACGACGAAGCACTTCGTCTATCTGCCGGCGGAGCGTCTGTACCGCATTCTGTCGGACGACAATCTCAACGTGTCCGGTGAACTCGAAGTGTTCTGCGCGCTGCTGCAGTGGCTGGACTTCGACCGCGAGGACCGGTTGTGCATGGCGCCTAAGCTGTTGCAGTGCTGCGTGCGTCTGCAGTACATACCGCCCGAACAACTCATCACTAAGGTCGAGCCGGTCGACTGGCTCTTCCAGAATCCGGACTGCGAGTTCCTCGTCAATGAAGCCATCAGGTTTGGATTTATGGCGTTAGGTCAAGACCTGTCTGTAACACATCTATTGTAGCTAAACCGTATGTCGTATGGGGACGGCGATGGGGGAAAGGGACATCCCCCTGCACCTGTCAAACGCGGACGTTTCACCCTCGGACGTTTCACCCTCGGACATTTCCTCCTACTTTTTGAGTGACTAAAGCGGTAGATAGGGCCATGAAAAGTTCCTATAGGCTGTCAATGGTAACCATGTCTCTATCTGCAGCGGTTTGGCCGCAGTTTTAAATGCAGTTTGTGCCTGCAGACATCAATCACGTGCGCCGAATTACGGTGAAGTATTCTAGCGTTGATAGCGTTCGATCTAGCAGCGTCAACATAGTGTGTATATGGGTCTACAGTCACCCTGGGAAGTCTTTGCACGACCGGAAGTCAGACGCTGGCCTTCGGATATAGGCGGTATACGGTCGGCCCATCCTAGCGACATGCAGGCAACCGGAAAATAAAGTGATAACAATAGTTAACTAGCAAATCATGTGTAACAAGCGAAGTCAGCTGCAAGCGCGATTGTAGGTCTGCATCTGCAGATCGCTCGGTGTGTTTGCTACAACAGTATGCCAATGTACCGAGGCACATAATAAGCTCTAGACCGTGTTGAAATTTGCTTATTTCGTTACTGTGTCACACGGACAGATACGATACACGTTTTAATCGTCACGCTTGACTGAAGTGAGATTATCAGGGTTCATAACAAACTGAAAGGACAAAATTCAAGGACTTGCAAGGACCTAAAATTACAGTTTTAAGTACCAAAAGTATCGATAAAAAGACATATCATACTCGCGCTACATCAAAATTTAGAGTGAAATATATACCAGTACTTGGTACTTGGTGAGCACACTAAAGTTTTGTTAAGTAAGCAAGTGAACTATAACCAAGTAGTGGTGAAATGCCAAATTTTACAAGAGTGCTTTCTTCAAAATTTCAATATGCAAAAATTTCAAAATATGGAACATTTAAATTCAAGGACTTCTCAAGGACCCTATGAACCCTGGATTATAGCTGCAGACGTTGTGGTCAGAGACAGAAAGACTGAATTTCACTACTAAAGAAGGTTATGAAGCAAGTGGGTGGTTCACTGCCCCATGGGACTTGCAACGCAGCTAGCAGACATACCACCCACACAGACACCAACCAATCAGCCACGCTGGACTTTGCCCCCACTATTAATTATTAGCCGTTCTGCCAGGACGAATGCGAAGCTGAGTTGGCCTGTGCTCTGTGTTCCGCAGGTACCACGCTCTCAGACTCAGTGGAAGCCGGCTTGCGTGTTCGTATCCGCAGCAGAAAGCACGTGGCAAAAATAACGTGAGGTACTGATGTGGTGGCCGTTTGCATCGACAGCGCATCTAATTCAGCCAATCTTATCTGCCGTTTCAACGCAGTCATGTTCAGCCTAGCCTAGCGTTTTATCACAAACGATCACGATTACAGAAACCGTATTATGTTTTCTTCTTCATTTCATACAGTGAAATCATGAGACACATATACATACAATAAAATATTCCGCACGTATTTACGATTTTGCATTTGCTACGTTATATTACATAAATCAAATAAACAACCGTATGGCCAAACCCCGAGTTGTGTTGCAATATCATGAAATAATGCCAAGAAAATAACTTGGCCGCACAATATGTCGGCAATAGGCGAATGACACAGTTTTCTGGTTACATTGAGAAATCAAGTCAGTCAGACACTGATGAGTCATAGCATGTGCAGTGCCAGCAAGCAGTTAAACCGACGGGTTTCAAACACAAATGTTGTCATTATTAAAGGGACGGATATCTTAATACTGACAGATGTTTCCTAAAATTCTTCAAGCTACCCAAAAGGCAGTGCCTACGTAACTGCACAAGGATCACGTTGTCCGTAGTAAATGCAACAAGAAATTTGAGCTAATGCTCACGAGATGCGCGAAAGCCTACAGCAGTTCAGGTTCAGTAGTTAAGCTGAAAATTGGGGTGTTCACGCTAAGTTAATATACAAATACCAAATTCTCTATCTTGATTGCATAACGATAGTTCCGTGGCGCCACCTTGTGAATGATATAGACTTGTGTCACAGCCCGAAATCGCCAAAAAAATCCCCTATTTTGGCGTTCAAGGCCATTCAAGGTCACTGAATTTGGCGCCAATCGAGAGCAAGTGTACGATTTCCTATAAGGGATTAATAGTAACCTAGGCCATATCTCGCACCGTTACTGAGATACAGCGACTTATTGGCCAAAAATCGCAAATTTTGCGCACCCTCCTCTCATTTAGCGCCCCTTCGAATTCATGGAAAAACTTTATGGTTCCTGAAACTATAGTCTTCCAGGCAGCCACAGTAAAGATTTGGTGATTCTAGCTTGCACAGCTTTTGAATGATCCACCCGTGTGATGGACAGACGGAGATACAGAATTGCAATGGCTAAGACGCGCTGAAAGCAGTAGCTGCTTTCGCGCGTAATAAACCAATCATGCAGAATGCCATATCATTTTTTCAGTCACTTTGTACACTGCATTAGGTAAATGGAGGAGTAAGTTCCACGAAAACCACAAGTACACTTATCATTCCGGGACTAGTTAAACCAGTAACAATACTGCAGTTATGAATGCCAGCTATTATTCATCAGATCTCACACAACCAGAATAATTTTTAACTACATAACGTCACCTACAAGAGTAACAATGGAATTATTTCCCAACTGTTAATGTCATGATTATCTCAGTTGGTGCTGATGAAAAGTGGCAAGCAATGCACATGCGGTCATGCTAAATGATGCAAAAAAAAAACAAATAAATGCAGAAAAACAATTATTACTTGCTAATGACGTATTAGTGGCAACAGCAACTATAGCTGCAGATTGTCATTGATGTAAGTATGTAGCTGCAAGCTGCCCAGATGCATTCAGAGTTAATATTTCTGACTGCAAAATCCCTACCAGTACATATTCACTGCGCACTCTGCTATTACTGTGCTTCAGACCTATTTACAAACACGGCTTCTTGTCTTATGCAGCACCGTAAACACACTAAGCATGACAGAATATGAACGATGACAATGAAAATTCCACACTGCATGGAAGTTTATCCCTTTGCAAAATCGCGACACCCAGCACACATGTCAACAGCCCGACCACATATGACTAGACCAGTACGCTAGCAGTGTTTGTAACAAGGCCTAATGTTATGCAGATCACGCTGTTACCTTACATACAATGGTTATAGAGCCAGCACTCATTGCACCTACCCACGGAAGTATGGGCAGAAGACATGAGTAATTCACGGTTCCTACAGTCAGGGAAAAATCAAAGTACCAGGGTGCAAAAGTTAACAAAGATGCATGAGAAATTTTGACTTGTTGTATGCAGACTGCATACAACAGTTCAGAAGTTTTCTGCTTGCTTTGCTTGCAGAGTATTTGTAGCTCCAAATTTAAATTTGTTCCACCGCCCTTGTTTCTAGTGTGATTGCAAGCGATTGAAAACAGACAATGGTATTTTGCGTGAAAAAATTAGTCAGGAAGATCGATTTATTTTGTCCTGAAAAGTCAGGGAAAATAAATTCTGCGGAGCAGTATGAACCGTAGGAACCATGGTAACTGAACATGTTACCCTCACTGAATCTTCAAGACAAAATAGTCCACAATACCTTTAGCTTAATAAAGAAGAACTGCAATTGTAACCATTTAACTCCCAAGCAACAACTGTGACCCAAGGAAAAAACGGATAAGCAAACTTCACTTGCTCAATATGAGAAAACCTGCGACTTATTGCTGGCTGCTCCACAAGAGGTTTCCCTCGGTCACTGCTGACAAACGGAGCTAGTTCTTGCACAATATACAAGTACCTACAAAGAAATAGGACTATGTGAATTAGTGATTAATTGTAACAAACTAGGACAGTTTCTTCAAGGCTTTGATGATACCAGTTGAGCAACCAACCAAAAAGAAAAAAAACTATTGCAGCAATCACCAAAGATTCTCTGTTAGTTTTTCTGGAAAAGTGACTTATTTAAACACTACCAGTTCTGGGCCAAGATAATAATAACAACTATACAAATGGACTTAAAAAACTACCTATCAGCAATGTGGGAAACTAAGGAAAAGCCAATTACCTACCTTATCTATAGTGAACGCATGAGTGTTAAATGCACACATAATGGCAGAATGAATCATGCCATTGCAGTCAGAATGTACGAGTATCAACAAAATCTGTATGCAAAGCTGCTTCACTGTTCATAACCCTGAAGCCATTAAGTTGCACATCTACCCCATGTGTCGGCTGTAGTCAGCAAGAAAATAATGACCAACTAAACATCTGTCGGCACTGAAAAGATAACTTTACAAATATAAACATCTGAACTGGTGGTAAAAGGGCAAGCAAGCACTCCCTCATACAAGAGCGAAATCAAATGAAAATGTCAAGAAAACGACTGTACAACAAGAAGGTCTACAGAGTAAGCCAGGTCATGCTATGGCCAACAACATTTTGATGTCTACAGCTGAACTGATAAAGACCTTAACATGGCGGCTATGACTGCAAAAATGTAGCAGAATGCTTCGAATCACAAAGTCCTGCATTATAAGTCTACAACATCATCATCAAATACGTTGAAATACCAGTGCACTACAACTGAATGGACCAAAAATGATGGTCACAAACATGTTTCAACACGAACTGGTTTGCTTAAGCACAGTAATAATCCGTGGCACGACTCCACAGACCTTGTTCAGCAATCAACAGCAGAATATGCTCATAGCAACAGGCTATTTCATGTTATGATGCAGTATTCCACAACCATTCACCACGTGTGACATGGTCATTACCTTTGATGAAGGAAGCAGATTATGTTGTTTTACCTAGGCCTATGCCTGTTTGTCTAAGATTACATACCAAAACTGTGATGAACAATTCTTTTAGCAGAAATGGTCCAAGAAACAACTAACAATATATGTTGGCAAGATCCAGGCTTCATGGACCTAAATCATGATTGGCGGAGATTTGTGCTCTACGAGTGCATCTAAACAGAACCGGTGATGTACCTAGTCCAGCAATGCAGTCGAGTTAGACTGAAGTCCTTATTTTTCAGGACTCGGACTGGACCCACTGGACTCAAATTCAGCAATGCATGACTTGAAAGTAAGTATGCAGTACTGATTTTTTTGTACTTCAACCGATTGTCTTCTAAACATAGCATTGACAGAACATCGATGTAGCATGCTCGGATTTTGAATACCAAATTGCACTAAAAGTCTTGTCACGTTGAACTTATTGAAGAACTGGGACAAGAATTTAAACCCACAGGACTCGAACTTGGACTCGGATTAAGTGGACTCGACTACATCACTGGTTAGAACTAGTACAGTAGCACGGTCGAGTATCACACTGACAATCTTGATGGAATTTGCTCCAAGATGACAAACAGAGAACCAGTCAGCAGTTTGTTGTTTACCTTACCCGACACATCACATCGCACCAGTGACAAGGCCGGATTAACGTACCAGCTAAACTAGCAGCGACACTGCAGGTCTCAAAATTAACATAACGCAATTAGTTATTAGACCCCACATTTGTTACTTTTATTACACGTACACCTACCTTAATTACAGCTTTCTTTGTACAATTAGAAATGCAAATTCTGAAGCTGCACATTCGTATTACTTAACTACAAAAAAGAGAACCGGATTTTCCCGCTAAACTGCATGATGGCTTCGTTTTATTTTTCGCTACCAGCCCTGCAGGTAATTAATCCGACCATGCTCAAAGCCTATCTAGCTAGGCCAGAGTCAACTCTGGAGCCGGGATGCTTGGTTCTCCACTGGAGCGTTTCAACGGTGGGGGCACATCAGCAGTTTGTGGCGTGGCAGACGGCGATGCTTTTGGTGAGGCAGGTTGCGATGAGGCATCTTCTGCAGGCAGCTTAGGACTCGCAGGTGGCTCAACTTGTGGTGAAGCCGGTGGGAGTGGTGCGGGGTGAGTACCCACGGAGTAGTTATTACAGTTAGCAATGCCAGAGTCCCTGTCACCGGCAACACATGTCTCCTCATCATTACACAGGCTCTCCATTGCCTTGTATAGAAACAGATACCCCTCCTGGCACACACATAACAACATGTACGTTTATATGGCTTCTAACTAACAGTCTTGCCAGTTATTGTCTGCCCAAATGTACAAGCAAACAATTCAAAAAAGGCGAAGAATACTAAAAATTGGTTCAAACGTTCCCTGGAGAGGAGCAGCAGGTGTGCCAATTTTCAGTTCAAAAGGCCAAAGGTCAGGGATAGACAGACTTTGTGCAACTGAGGTGGACGTCTGCATTCTATTTTGGCACTGGTCAAGTGTTAAAAAAGCACCAACGATGACGATGTTAATTATAACACTAATGTTAGTATTCCTTCACAGCATTTTACTGTCATTTGAACATCAGAAGTCCCATATAATTTTGAACAAAAAAAATTGGCCTAACAGCCAATAATCTTCGGATTAAGCCACTGAACAAATTGCATTTACATGAGAAAGCTACGGTTCCAAACTTCTAACATGTGAGAGCAGTATAAACCTCAGTGGGCCAGATGCCAGGACGTTTCATGGAGTAGAGCTTAGAAACAGTGTAGACATCGACACAGGCCTCATGATGAAGCGCATCATACAGTGTCATCAATGCACAGAACGTGCCGGCTTCTAGACCACCGTAACTATCAACCAACAAATAACACACGAACTGTATCAACTAGATCATAGTTTTGTCAGAAAAACAGTTTAGTACACAAACTGGCACCCACAAAAGTAAAACAAAACTGCATGAACTTAGCTTCATTTTTCACACTAATGTCATCTAAAACCTCAAAAATATTTGCCACTAAGACAATAAGCCCAAAACTGTTTTAGGTCAAAATTTTGCTTATTTTTATCACAGATGTAAAACTTTTTGAATTTTTGATGTTATAAGTGCTTACGTGTCAGCACTATGTGGCACAAGTGACAATAATATGACGTTAATGACCACGTTTAAAGTGCTGGCTCACATAACACTGTAAGAGTTTACCCAGTTCAATAAACTAAAGTGTAAAACAGTGCCCAAAAGGCAGTCAACTTCCAAGCCAACTGTAGCACATTCCATTAAAACTGCCTATAGTTGATAATAAAAAGAAGCAACACTGTCATTTCTATTATAGCACAGCAGGAAACAGATAAAATCCACTGAAACAGAAAACGCACGTGTCGACTACGATGACAGGTGCTTGCAGTTGCTCATGCTCGGCAATCCATGCCTTCACCTTGTTGATCAGTTCAAAAACGTTACGTAGCGGAGTAAATGCAGCTGGCCAACTGGGACATGCAATCATCTTTACAACACTCTCATAGTCATCCTGTGCAGACAATGCCAACATATCATCAGTGATATACACTGTGTCTCAAAAAAAAGCATGTGACTACATTTTTTGCAATAACTTGAACAATGAATGTCGGATTATAATAA
>Ga0209454_1000446_pt1 | contig 21932 bp, 6 predicted proteins | sample WorMetHERISLAND1_2_FD_187400 | JGI IMG/M metagenome (GOLD analysis project Ga0209454, IMG submission 187400) | Marine gutless worms symbiont microbial communities from Max Planck institute for Marine Microbiology, Germany - Olavius geniculatus... | ecosystem: Host-associated > Annelida >... | reverse complement strand
CACTTCAGTAACTAGAGGTAACAAATTCAAATTGCACAACCAAACATTTTAGTCTATTGATATATTTAAACTGCAGCTAGATAGATTTTGGGCACAACAAGAAATTGTGTTTGATTGGACCGCTGAATTAACTAGAACTGGAGACAGATCAGAGTTTATCGAAACAAGAAATCTGAGCTAATGCTTATGAGATGCACGAGAGCCTATATAGCAGTTCCTGTTCGCAGGTAATCTTGGTCTTCGTCTATCTTCATCCATTTCGTCGCAATTCAATCTTCTGCAGCCAAAAAAACGCAAAAAGCACTAAAACACCTATTTTTGGAGTTCAAGGTCATCGACGTTGACTTTCCTAAGAAGCTCGTCGCCACTTTGTCATGATGAGCAGCATGTATGTGCCTGTCTGCAACCATTTTCACGTTAGACAAGCCAATAGCGGAAAGCAACCACTTCTTAGAGGGGCACCCTTCTCTGACATCTCCAGTCCTTAAGCCTAGATCGAGGCCCGGACTTAAGACTACATTCAATGCTGAAAATTTCATATGCAGGTTGTCTAAGTGTATCTCCAGCCATTGGGGCGCAATTTACTCTTGAAATGTGTATCGCAGCTTGAAATCGCGAAAAATTCACTAAAACCCCATATTTTTGGGCTTCAAGTTCAGGGCCATTGAAGGTCATCGATGTTGACATTACTAAGAAGCTCGTTGCAGGTGCTTGTTATCATAAACAGCATGTATGTGCCTATCTGTAACCTTTTCTACGCTAGACAAGCCAATCACGGTAAAATAACTTCTTTTTAAGGGGGTGCACATCTTTCACGCTCTCTTTCAAGGGAACTCCCTCTGGCGTTATGAAATTTTGTCACTAAATACTTGAGACTCTAAGCTCTCATATGATAAAAACCTATAGGCTCGAAACGGTACCGGGTTGTGACAGACGGACAAACAGACAGACATAATTACCATAGTTAATACGCGCTATGCTAGCTCTCGCGCGTAAAAAGTCGATTCCAAAAAGGACTTATAAAGGGCGTTAAGGGAAATTTGCTTGCTTATTTATTGTACGACCTATTTCGCGTGAAACGTCACTGCGCATTGTAGCGTTGAAGATGGCCGTCGCAACCGTTGTTATGTACGACAGAGATTGACCGATCGCAAGCTTTTTAGTGCCTCAAACGGTAAACAAGGTGAGCTTTTAGGAAGGTGAATATTGTATAACTATTTCTACAGACACTGACCGTTGACTGATGATCTTTGGCGCTACGCAACTGCGTTAAATTCCAGCACTCTATCGCGTAGCGATTGCGTCACGTGATGAAGCGATACGGCTAACAACAGTTGCCGTAGGAGCCGCCATAGCCACCGTATCTTTGACAACTGTTACCCGCAAACAAGGTGATGTCTGTTGATTTCTGCCACGGAGATCGCGCGATAGCGCGCCGATCGGCGACCCGTTGCTTCGCTCTAGTGCTGGTTGAATACCGGCCGAAAATTTGGCCCGATTATGTCGAAAAAAGTTGTGTTGGGTTATCGTTTACAGTGGTTACTGCGTTACAGCAACATGGCGTTGCGTAGCGAGCGCATTCCTTGTTACTCACGACCGTATGTAGAATGCCCGCTCGTAAAGTCAGTTGCTTTTGTGGTGTTGGGTATTTAAACCAGTGTTGTAGTTGATGTTCAATATACAGCTAAAGGATCCATGTTTAATGTCTATAATTACATTTTAGTGTTTTTGTGCAAGACTATTAGCCTAGATATTGGGCCTGTCCTAATCCTCGGGGCGGGGCGGATCGTCGGGGTACTATCTGATTGGTTTAAACGATCACGTGACTGTGACGTAGGTGATCCGAGTTTTCGGACTGTGTTTCAAACGAGCCATGCGCAATGTACAGGCTACGGCCGCCAAAATTTCGTTCACCGGGACGTTGTCGTTGTCCCGTATTTTGGCATTTGCATTTGTTTTGCATTTATTCGCATTTATTCACATATAATCGCATTTATCGTGTACCCAATGTACCTTCTTTTTGCGCTCGACCTGAAGTTAACAGCTGCTCCTTTTATCCGTCTATCTTGCATATTTTCTGTTGTTACTCATATTTCATTCAAAAGACTAATAGACAACTTCTAGAAGTGAGATCCGCGCTGTATAGGCCTGTAAATGCCGACACATCTTGATCCGAGTTTTATAAAGTTTGCCCCGAGTTGATCCGAGGCCATGCGATCGCTTCGAGAATTCGTGAACCGTATGATCCGCCCCGAGGATTCAGACTGTATTTTGATCCGCCCCGACGATCCGCCCCGCCCTGAGGATTAGGACAGGCCCCTACGGACATAGGCTACGTTCTCCCAAAATTTAGGTCCCGAGTCCCAACCCCATAAATTTGCATGGCGCATTACGGCCAAACTGTATTAACACAATCGTTACTATAACAGGCTACAGACGTGTGCAAATGCCCTATCTAATGCATCCATTGCCGACCCTTCTTTCCCTTTAAACAGGGGTGCTGAGCTGATGACTGCTCATTCACATTTGCTGACCTTCGGACACCGGAGTACGGTCTGTGAGGTCGGCCTTCCCTAGCGACAGCTGGGCTTGTTGTAAAATCAGCTGACATTCTTAGCGGTATCAACTATCAAGGGACCAGACGTATAGCCTGTAGGAGACACTGCAGCGGAATAATTATCTCATTACATGCAAACAGTAACGTGCATGTAATGAGATGATTATAACAGACTGTCGATTATAGTCTAAGCATGTCTCTCCACTTGCTCGCAGTCGCAGACGGCGAAGCTGCAGCGTCGTGGCAACTATTATCGTATGGTGGACACTCTAGTCTTTAATTGTGGAGCAGTTTCTCAAGTCCATAAGGCTATTTCATTGTTAACACCAAGCATTGGCAAGCATGCTGCAGCTTTCAGGATAGATAGCAGTAGTTCAGTTACCGGTAGCCTATAGCTAGTAAGCCTACTACTACGACTAGGTGACGTTAGACGTAGACAAACTAAACTTAGTGATACTTACTGCACGGTGAAGTAGACAACTCGAGACTAGCGTTCACTGGTCGACAGGTATTCAGACTTCGTCTCAAGCTGTGGCAGCGTGTCAAGAAAAAACGGTGAAAGAATTTGAAGCCTTACGACAAAAACGCCAGCGTTTCCGCCCTGAATGTCAACCAGCGTCATGTGCAGGCAAAAGCTTGGGTCAGACCGAGAGACGACACGTATAGGGGCCCTATAGCCAAATAGCTGCAGGCCTATGACTGACGTAGCTCAACTGACAGTCAACAGCAGCAGCTGTCGACAGCATTATAGGCTACAGTACCACTGCTGCTTTATAGTGCTGACCTAGCGAGCGGCACTGCCATTGCAGCACTTTGACTACTGGTATTGGCACTATTTCAACCGGATATGCTTCTGTTGCCAGCGTTAGGGCCTATTTTATTGCTTACTATCACGGATCGTAACAGACTGCAGTGGGGCATAGGCCTACCGCCTACTGCCTATCTCGATTGAAATAACGGACATTACTAACCGGCTGCCGTTTTCAGTGGCTTCTATCCCCCAAATTTAGAATCGAAATCAGGCGCAACTCTCCCCAGTTTTGGGCTTAGGTCTTCCCTAATTTTTGACTAAACTTTCCCCCTCTATTTTGGGTTTTCCTCCTCTAAGGAGAAAGTTTTGTCAAGAGTATATATTGCCGAATGAAAAATAGGGGGAAGTAAAAAATAGAGAGCAAAGTTCAGTTAAGGGTGTAGATTGGCCAGTGAAAGAAGGAGGGGAGTTATGCTAATGGTGGAAATAAAAATAGGGTGGGAAGTATTGTTAAGGGATAAATTATAAGATAGAAAAAAGTGAAAAATAGGGGAAAGTTTTGATCTACAACCTTAACAAGACTCCCCCCTATTTTTCACTGGGCGCAAACTGCGCCCATCAGGTATAGGGATAGAAGCCACTGGCCGTTTTCATATTCCACAATCTTTCTGCTGGCATCCCCCCTGCTCTAATGTTAACTGCAGTCCAGGCAACAGTACCCAGAGCTGATTTCTAATAATATCAAATCAAATGCAGTTTGGCGACCATTCTTCACTGGGACCGACTAATACCGACTGGAAAAGGGTGGACGAATGTGACATGACAGACGACAGGTAGACATTAGAGACAGACAGACCACGCCACGGATATACGTATAAGAATAGTTGGAATCGTTTGCATTGCGAGAGCGATCCTACTATATGTACACTGTACAGCTACTTTCAGTTTGTTTAACCGTTCTGCTTTTTATGAGTTACTGCAGATTATATAAGGTGGTCGCTAAAATTGATCTTTTGCGATCATGCCCAAAACAGTTATTATTAGATCAGTTAGTTATATATGTCAGGTGACAGCACTGTTCTCGGCAGAGATTTAAGGTCTCTGATCGCTTCTAGCCTCATAATTATTGTGATTACAAAATTAGATGCCTCTTTTTATTTGGACATCTTGTACAAGGTTTTATTTTTCGTTTTTTGTCTGATCTTTTATCGTCATCGGGAGGTTTGGCTTTAAGCAACAATAACGTTAGCGGATTAACCTAGGCCTATTAAAGAGAATCGCTTTTTGCAGCGCAAGCGATTCCGCCGATTTCTGCACGTTTCTCCTTAGCGTGGTCTGTCTCTCTGTATCGTCTGTCACAATTTCGTGCACTCTGCGCAAATCGTTAGATGGATTTAGACGTCATTTGTGATGGGCCTACACTTAATTGTGGGATACACTTAAACAATACACATTGTGTTATATGGGGTCCCTGACCACCAGGGAAAGGATATATACACTGTGTTTCAAAAAAACGGGCACCCTTTTTATTTCTTTCATAATTCACTCAAATAGTGATCAATTTACACGAAATTTTTACCAGATGTAGCTGAAGAAATGCTAATTCAAAATATCAGGACATATCAGGACAAATATATGGACAAAATATGGCTGTTAGTTAAATATTCTTTGCTAGTTGTGATGTAATGCTGACGTCATAATGCATCGTGAATACAAGCTTGCTTGTCTCAACTGGTGCTGTCCCTTGTTACTCTGCTTCGACGGTGAATTTTATCTGGTTCATTGATGAAAAATTTTCATCGTATCAGCAATAAGCAACACGGGTGCCCGTTTTTTTGGAAACACAGTGTAGATATGGAAGTCAAACTCGCCAGCTATAAAACATGCAATCTGCAGCCAAGCAGTCAGTCCTTGGTGAATACAGTCGAAGATGAGAAGCGATTCCGCTTATTGTCAAATTACTTTGGGCTTTGTTCCTATGATCTTTTATGGTCTTTAATCATATTTGTTTGCGTAACTAAAGGTTACGCATTAAAAACTAATGCTAGCGAATATCCCATTATAATTTCCTATTTACATCTAGTCCATGCAGTGAATTGCGTTGTTCTGAAGCCAAATTACAAAAACATAGAATGACCTTCAAATGTCATTGACGAAGTTGATATTCTTATTCGTGAACCTGTTTTGTGTTGAAAGTTTCGCACGGCCTTACGTTAAACTGTTTTCTGATACTTTGCTTATTTTCTTCTGAGGTGATTCAATGACATTTGAAGGACATTCTAACTCTTAACATCGGACAACTGATAGTGTTTATGCCTCGTTGTTAAAAATGCTATTTTGTGTAGCAGTGTTTACAATATTTACCGGTATGCATCAAATATATTGAATAGGACCTAAGCAGAACATCAAAGACAGTGACAGACTAAATCAGTTTCACGGATTACTGCACTTATTATTTCTTTGCAGCGTTGCGCATACAAAAATATCCCTCTATCTACATGTACACGATCACTCAACTTGTTAGTCTAATTGGCGTTATTGTTATTTATGCACGCAATTATCACAAAAATGCAAACCGTTGTTGTAAATCGTTATGGTACTCGGACCGGAGTGTTTTGGGACGGGACTGTATAATATCACCATCAGCGACTTGACTGTTTACTGTTGCGTACATTACATGCTATAATAGGCGGTCGTCCACCCTATATTTCAGACTACTATAATAAATACAAAACCCGATGACTCACCAGATAACAAAATTAGTTACATAGTAACGACATAGACCTACATACCAGTAAGTCAGTGTCTGGGAAATTATACCCCATGCGTACCCTAACGGGCTCCGCTCATGGACCCCGCTCGCGAGAACTATAATACGTATGCTATATATATAAACTTAAATATCATAACTATGTAATCTTTAATATGTTATAGGCCTAAGCATGGCTGGAAAGAAACGTAGGTTTTTAAGAAAAAATAGGTTTTTAAGGTTTTTAAGGGTTTTTAAAGGTTTTTAGGTTATTTAGGTTTTTAAAGGTTTTTTGTCCAATGAACACCGTGCACAAAATTACAATCCAGCAAACACGTGCTATACACCCTCTTATGAGTGAACGTGGTTAAAGTCTTAACTTAAAAATCACGATGATAGTATTATCATATATGATATGTAATAAAATTTTACAACAAATTGCAAAAAAACCTAAAAACATAAAACTGGACTTTTGAGGTTTTTTTAATAAATTTAAAAAGCCTACGTTTTTTTCGGACCAGTTTTCCAGCCCTGGTTATAAGTGAGTAGTTTACATGTCGCAAGTAATGTCGCAAACACAATATAATAATACATACAATAAAGCATGCATGTGACAGTGCTGCACTACTTGCACTTTTTAGCCGACCGTACTTACGTAGGCTAACGGTCGAGCTTATGGTACGAGTTGTCGTCTGTCTGTCTGTCCGTGTTTGTTACGGATGTATTGTGGCTAATCGGTGCGAGATAGGGCCCAGGGTGCTAGTGATCACTAATAGGAAGTCGCATATTGGCTTTCAAATAACACGAAAATCATTGACCTTGGATGACTTTAAATGGTCATAACGCACTATGGTATGCCAATCGTGCGTTACTGCGGCTAAACAGTAGGCCTAAGCCGAGGGCGCTGTCAATAGTAACCATGTCTTCGTCTGCGGCGGTTTGGCCGAAATTTTCAATAGAAAGTTTCAAACTATAAGTGGCTTTATCTCGGAGACGATGAGAGATAGGGAGAAGGTTACTATATTAATCGCTAATAGAAAGTGGCATACTCCCTTCAACGACAAAAATCATTGACCTTGGATGACCTTGAAAGTCACTGTCAACCAGTATGATCGGCTATCCTAGCGACAGCTGGACTTTTTGTTGGTTTCTCTGTTTTCAGATTCGTACTATCAAAATAGACAGCAACAGTGCCAATGACTTAAGGCAATCGGAAAGTGCGGTGGCATATTTGACAAGAAGCATCCTACATCCTGCACTGGGCCTGCAGTGACCATGTCTATCTAGCTACTGTTGGCACAAAAATATACAGCTAGAAATATTAATTATGTTAGAAATATAAAATACGTACAATATGCACAAAATGCAAGCACCAAACTACGCTATTCACATACAGCAATAAAACTAGGCTACAGTGTATAAATATTGGTCCACTGCACATGGAACAAAAATATATACGTTATCACCACAATCCCGTCAGACTTATTACACAGCTGACAGTGACAAGTCGTCATAATGCTACACTGCACGGTGCTGATCCGCAAATACGCAAAAATATAAGTACTAAAATAGAATTATAGTGAAAGTCGACCTGGCAAATGAATGTGATATAATATTCTATTCTACAGCTGCTCTATAGCTAACTAACAGTGTACGTTAGTGCTGGAAGTCAGCTCAGAAGAAGTCGACGGTGATGGACGGTTTATCGCCGATGCTAACATTGCTAATCATCTGGGCGGCGTGCTCCTGCTGAAACAGCTGGACTCGAGACGACGACAGCGGCAGCGCCCCGGCAGGCGTCATAGGGATGTTCTGAGGTCGTGATTGTGGAACCGTCACCACGCGCACGGTGTTTGTGTGGCCCGTGCCAGCCTGCCATCCCGTCGCCACCACCACTGTCGAACCGGCCTGGAAGAACTTACGCGCGACTCCGACGTCGAACGCCAGCCAGACCCGTCGGTCGACGTCGTCGGACCACTCGTGCGTGTCGGCCGTCGACAACGCGTCGTCCATCACCGAGTAGACCCCGCGGTAAAGCGCCAGTTGTCTGGCCAGCTTGGCGTCACGCGTCACCGCCACGATCGGACAGCGTGGTCGATAGGCGGCCATCAGGAACGCCGAACGACCGGTCATCGTGAGCGTGATGATGGCTGCCGCGAAGCAGTTGACGGACGCCTCGACGGTAGCCAGGGCGACAGTACGGGTGTTATCAGTGGGCAGTGGCGTCAGTGATCTGAGCTCGTCGAACAACTGACGGTGGTGAATAGCTGCCTCGGCTTCACACGCAATGCTGTGCATCATCTCGACCGCTTTGACCGGGTACAGGCCCTTGGCCGTCTCACCACTCAGCATGACGCAGTCAGCGCCGTCCAAGATGGCGTTAGCCACGTCCGACGCCTCGGCCCTCGTCGGTCGCGGCTTCATGACCATGCTCTCCAACATCTGGGTGGCGCAGATGATCGGCTTGCCGGCCAGGTTACAGCGCCCGATCATCATCTTCTGCGCCAGGAAGACCTTCTGCGCAGGAATCTCGATGCCGAGGTCTCCCCGCGCTACCATGATGCCGTCGGCCGCGTCGAGAATCTCGTCGAAGCGCTTCAGTCCTTCGTGGTTCTCGATCTTGGCGATGATCTTGATGCTGTTGCCCGCCTCGCCCAGCACCTCACGGATGGTCCTGACGCCTTCGTCACTGCGGATAAACGACGCAAAGACCATGTCCACTTCCTGCTCTACGCCAAACTTGAGGTCTTCGATGTCGCGCTCCGACACCGCTGGAAGATCAACCGGAACTCCGGGCAGATTGCAGCCCTTCCTGCTGCCCAGCTTGCCGCCGTTCTCCACTTCACACTTGAGCGCGGTCGGCTGCTTCTCTTTCACGATCAGCGACAGTAGACCGTCGTCGATGTAGATCCTCTGGCCGACGTCGACCAGGCTGACCATGTTCTTGTAGTCGACCCAAATGACGTTCTCGTCGCATCGCTCGCGGTGTTCGTCGTCTATGGTGACAAGGACATCACGCCCAGATACCAACTCCACCTCGGCCGTCACTCCACTCGTCAGCACTCCAGTCCTGATCTCAGGACCCTTCGTATCGAGCGCCACTGCCACCTGTCTGCCGACGTTGGCGGCCGCATGACGCACGTTGGCGATCGACTGGCGGTGGTAGTCGTGCGTACCATGCGAGAAGTTGAGCCGCGCGATGTCCAGACCCGTCGCCATCATCTGCTCGAGGCTCTCGATGTCGCGGCACGCCGGTCCGATAGTGCCGACGATGCTGGACATGCGGTTATTGGCTGGCGGTGAGTCGACGTCAAGTTGACTGAGTGACTGCAGGCGGGTTTGCGCGTACGCCGCTGCGATCTGCTGCTCACGCATTGCCACCATGGACGCCGTCATCGGCATCGATCCACCGGATGCTCCCCAGCTGGGAATGCGTCCCATCGTCGACGACGGATGCTGCAACATGCTGGCTGCGACTAATGATGACACTCGCGACTAATCGACTATTAGATTACCAGTCATGTATAACCTGTAGGTCTAATAACGTACACTGCAAGCAGACTGACAGAGCGGTGTCATTGCCAGCCACCCGAACGCTCACTCAAACAACATCCTAGTCATCCCATACGCTACTGCTGTATGTGTAGCCCGCAAAGCCACCCGCAAGCAGTGCATGCATACAACAACATTGCAACGGAGCCAAGGCCTATAGGCCACTGACTGATTGACTGAGCTATAGCTAGGCCTACGAGCAGTCAGTATCTGCTGCCAGGCTCGTCGAGCGTAACGATACTCTAGTCTAGGGCTTCAGTGCTGCCCTGGGTTTTGCCAATGTAAGGCGTGCCAGCGTGCCGTGAAAACAATTTTATTTAGAAATTTCATCGATCCTTCCACGTACGTCACCACTGAATCAGTCAATCAAACCAATTAGGCCTAAAATTACCAGTGCCTTACAGGATAAAATCTATAGGCTAAAACGTAAGATACAACTCTCGAAGCTCCAGGCTCCTAGAGGACAAAAAACTTCGTCAAGAATTGTTGCTGTACAGTAGACTGGTTATGGAGTTAAATAATAAATCGAGTCTATCGATATCGCCGGCTTTCAGTGATGTATAGTTGAAATGACTGAACGACAATCGGTGATCAATGTAAAATTTCTCTGAGACTTTTTTAGTCATAGAGTGGATTACCTATGAAGTGGACCTACAACGATTGCTAAAAATACGAAAATTTCGTCCATTTTACAATAGGCCTAAATTTGTTTTCGCGATAAGGACCATAATAAATGGCATGACATATTATATTCGGTTATTAGACAGAACTGACAGAAAAACCAACATAAGATACGCAGGTAGGCTACTACCAGCGTAAATAAATGTACGGCATCGCGATCTTTTATTGCGATAGTCCATTTTTTTGTTCTTGTTAGCTAGGCACCCATAGGACAAAAGTGGGCTATCTTTGGGCGCAAAATTGATAACTTGTGCTCTTTACGTTCGATGGTTATTCTTGTTTGTTGTTTGAAGTTGTTTGAAGTTGTTTGTCACTTTAAATTATAGCTTTGCTACCGATTTCACAAAATTGTACGTATGTAATGTTGATTATCGCTAGACATTACTCTGATTTTAGACAAACATCTGCTAAAACAGAAGCTAGTATGGTTAATATTGTTCGCTGACATGAGCGATAATGCGGGACTGGTAAAATATGTACCTGCGGATTTGCGGACCGACTTACGAGGATGAGTGAAGATGATGTGAACGGCGCAATGATAGTAGTTTGCAGCATTAGGGATGTGCAGCCTGAATAATTTATTACTAAACCACATTTTTCAAAGGCAGTGATTATACGGACGAACGGCCACGTATGCGGTCAGCGTTATGCGGACTAACGGCCGGGTATGACTAATCACCGCAACGGACCATAATGTAAAGAAATTAAACCTAATTGCTGTCCGATGTTGTCCTGTTCTGATCTGTTTAGGTCAATTGTCATCCGTTGTGGTTGAGTTCCAGCGAGTTCCAGGGGCAGAGCCCCTAGGTTGGGGGGTCAGGCCCGGAAGCTGAAACACTTTTAACTTTTGGACGTGCAGTGGAAGCCGCAAATTTGCCTGCATTTTAATATTGGAAATGCAAAGATTGTGAATATTTGTGTTGTCTTGCAAAAATGACGTTTAATAAGTCGGGTTGTTAAACGAAGTTTGGATTTGCGAACTTTGAATTTCAAGTTTGAATTTGTATTTGTTTTTCAGCCCTTCGATATTCGAATCCAAGCATCACCAATTAGACACAGATGGTTTTGCCTTGAAAGTGGAGCGCTCTGCGGTGCACTGTGTGACGATTTCTTCGTTCTCTGCTGGCCGCCAATTCAAGCGACGCCCGCCGTGTGTTTGCTTACCCTTCGCCTCCCCTCCCCTCCCTGCATACCAGTGCGGCGTTCAGTTACTCTCCGTCTTAGACTGCGTCCCTGGCGCGTGTTGTATACTGATGCAAGCTATCAAAGTGACAAATCTTGGTGGCCCAGACACAGAGATGAGATCAATTGACGGCAATAGAGTGCGACATGGCTTGATGTCCTGGCTGATTGCACTGTTGATAGACTGCTTCCCGCCATGTGGCGTGCATGCTGTGACCTTCATCTCACCTTACAGTGCAGACATCAAACGCATATTGCTTAAGCTTCTCCAGAAATATATAAACGAAGTTCGAATTTAATCCAAATTTTAGCGGTCAAAATTCGAATTTGGAAAAAAAACGAATTTAACATCCCTATTAATAAGTCACATTATGATTATGGCATGTGTATGGTTACCAGAGGACATTTTTTCCTGGGGGCAGCCAGGGGGCAAGGGCACGAGGGATCTGCCCCTGCCCCAGCTCTGGCGCCGCCTACGTTTTCCATCCGTGGAGATGTAGGAGTGATCAGCTACGCCACTGTATCTGTCCCAGTTTATAGTGGAAAGGCTTTGCCATTGTCCATACGGACGGAAATTATTCAGTCAGTATCACAAACGAGTATTCAAAACCTAGCACCAATCAGGAGCACCAACCACAGAGTCACTTGCCTACTTTCATAAAGAACGGAAAAACTTTCCTCTTGGCTTCCTCTGGATGCCCAGGCAAGCATAGTGCAGCCATCGTAGGCACCGGTGACCGGTCGCACTGGACACACTTCACCGCAACCTGATCCCCAGCACTGTTACACAGATGGCACTTTCACTGAATATCATCAGCCACTAGGTGCACATCCATATATGTGGAAAGCATCTCCCACGCTGCAGCGTCAAAGTTTGGGTCAAAATACTTTGATAAAAAATGTAAAACGTAAATGACGACAGGTAAAAATATAAATTTTACATTGTAACATTTTTACCCGTTTGCAATTTTTCGTTTTATGCTTTTTATCAACAGCTGTATTGAATGAACTTCCCAGGAGCCTGACTAAATATATACAAAATACAGGGTGGGCCAAAAAATGTGGCACTTTACTTTTTTCCATATTTTCGCCAATTATTGACTGATTTACAAAATTTTTTCACTGGTACACTCTGTGGGCAATTTGCAATAACATGCTTAATATTACATATCCCACTACACCGTAAATGCATCTCTACACTATCTTGCGAAATAGTGATGAAATATGCATTGATAACGATAATAACAAACTGTAAACATTTTGGTAAAATTGAAAAAAAACACTTTACACCAACACTGCGGTGATTGGTCTGTCATACATGATACTAAACTGTGTGGGTCTAATACAGTCTAGTGTCATACGGATTATTCATCGCAATGTTGGTTTAAAGTGTTTTTCCATTTATCTAAATTTTTGTTATTATTGTTAGTTTTTGCTTACATTTATGTTTCACAAGGTAGTGTAGAAACTCATTTACCACGTGGTGGGAAATGTAATAATCACATGATTGCAAACTGTCTATGGAGTGTGCCAATAAAAGAATTTTGAAGATTGGTCAATAATTGGCGAAGATATGGACAAAAGTAAAGTGCCACGTTTTTGTGGCCCACGGTGTGGCATATTAGTGTATTAGCCTAACAGAGAAATAAACTGACACAGTGAACTGTGTTAAAAATACGTAAAAATGTGCGCTGAATAGCATGCAAATAAACAAGTTATGTGGAACTATTTTTGTGAGTGTCCACAAACGATGGATCAGTTTGTTTTTTGCCCGATTTTCACTGTAGCCAACTTGCAGACTAACAGTGTGGGCCAGTGGGTAAATGCAAACTACTAAAATGCATTTCGCACGCAGTCGAACGACTTAAGATCTGGTCTAATGTGTATATTAGCATTTACTGTTCCACTATGTGCTAATGTCTCAATATGCTTTGCAGAAGTGGTCTCTGTGCAGGATCTCTAGGGTCATTTAAACATAGGGGGAATGATGCACGTTGCATCATAGATAATATTGGGAGAGAAGAGAAAAATCTAGTGTCAAATTTTTTTCACTCACTCTGCTTGCAAAATTCCAGGCTATCCAACGCTACAATCACTGACCCCTTATAACACACTGTTTAGCCACAATGCTGCACGATTGGTAAGGCCTAGTCTAATTCACGATTACATGAGTGTGACATGATTCGTGTAATTGGCCGGTTTCTGTGTAATTTAAGATGGCGTAAAATTCAAAGATTTTTGTATTTTTTTCTGAATTTTAGGTCATTTCCGGATGTTTACTGTGCAATTTTTGGTTATTCTCGCAAAGGCATTTGCATGCTATCTTCAGCTGATTGACTTAATTTTTGCTTATTTGGCTAAACCACTATTACATCTGCCTTACAAATTATGATATGCGTGGATCTTGTAGTTGGCATTTCACTTTAGGCATGTGATTTTTTGGTACGAATATTTCTGACACAACTTGCCACCAAATGAACATTGAGTTTCCCACCTCACCTATATTTGTTTCTGCACTACCTGGGGAAAGCACAACCAGCGAAATGTCACTTTTTTATCCAATGCGATATGATTGCTTAATTAACGTAACATGCAGAAACACATTTTGTTCACATTTCTGACACTGTGGTTGACATTTCATTTAGTTGTCCATTTTTCAACTGCCTGCAGTAAAATTGCTTGAAGTGTTGGTCCACTACGTGAACACAAGCACTTGACAGTCGATAATGTTCTGCTCCAGACCAATCCAGGCTCTACCAGTCGCTTCTTGACTTTGACAACATTCCTAAACTTTATCTGGTACACAGACTGCTGCAAGAGAGTCAAACCTTGTAATAGACTTGCTGTTGTGGGCTATAAATTAGGGTAGTTGGAATTTATTGATGTTTTTTCATTCATTTTAACACGTATTATGCTAGGTCTGCTTTCCCCAGGTAGTGCAAAAGCAGACGTTGGGTGAGGTGAAAACTAAAACACTTACTTGATAGCCAATTGTGTCGAAAATATTTCTGCCAAATATTATTAAAATCTGCTAATTTTTGTTCAACGTACAATCGATAATGTTGGGGATGTTTTTTCCGCTTTTCTGTTTATTTTAACACATATTTCGCTTGATGTGCTTTTCCTAGCTAGTGCAGAAGCATACATTGGTTGAGGTGGGAAACTGGTGTCAGGAATATTTATGCCAAAAATTATTAAAATCTGATAATTGGTTTTCAAGTTACAGTTGAAAATGTTGGGGATGCTTTTTTGAGACACTGTATTACTATATATGTGTGTTATCTGTGCAGTTTCAGACTGAAATGAAGCAGGATCAGGAGCGCGTTAGCAAGCTACTGACAGACACTGTGACTTTGTTGTGTAAAAATGGCTTGGTGTACAGTCAGGAAATAAAAGTGCAGGGTCTTCTTGGCATTACACTGGACAAGAACGATGTGTTTCTAGTGCATATAAATGAGCTGATTGCGGGTAACGTAGCATCTGTGCCTAGCACCGAGCGCTCAGCCACTACAGCTTCGGCTTTGTCCCAGTCGCAGGCAAAGAAGAGCACGTCTGGCAGCTCAAAGGTGGTTGATCTAACTCGCGTATCAGATGAACTGAGTCGTCCAGTGCCTCCTCAGTCACTGTCCAGCCAGGCAGCTCCTGGTCTTGTTGCAGCTGGACGGAAGCATCGGAGACCAATGGTACCGGCAACAGTGATGATAGCACAGGAGCAGAGTTCACCCAGAATGCACCATGGTCCGAGGCCACGCAGGATGGATGCCAGCCCGTTGAAGGGTTCAGCAGCAAGTCAGATGGCTTCTAACTACATAGCACAGCTGCAGCAGCAGGTGGCGCATGGTATGTCTCCACACCATCAGGGCGTCATTCCTCAGGCTGTGGGACAGAAAGCAGTAAAGAGACGTTTGATGTCATCACCACAGCCACGTCAGATGACTGGTCAGAGAGCAGCAGTTCATGACAGCTCACTGTCCATTGCCAGCGCTGATGGTGATGTGGATAATGAGGATGATGTAATGATAGTAGGCACGGGGCATGAGGAGCCATCTCCCAGCTGGATCTCTCCAATGAGAAAACGTCCTTTGCCATCTCAGGATCCATCCCCGGTGAGAAAACGTCCGCTGCCATCTCGTGTGCCGTTGTCACCGTTGTTGGCGCAGAAGCATTCCTCCAGTCAGCCACATCAGTCGTCACACCAGACATATAGCCAGAGATCGGCCGATCCTGAGATGTCTGGTGGCCACAGACCAGCAGAGTTTTATGATGGCTCGATGATGTCTCATATACCGAGTAGCGTCATTGAACAGCTGAGAGATGAGGGCGTGGACGTCGCCGGGACTCTGGAGCTGACAGCTGAGGACATTCCGAGTTCCGTGGAGGATATGATAATGCATCTTACCCCAGCGCCAGTGAGCACTCCACACAAGGCGCAGAGCAGGGTCAAGGCAGCTGAAATGCCAGCAGAAGTCTTTATTGCTCCTGTCACAGCGACAGTGAGTGAATTCCCGTTAACATCTGTCGAGGGTCGTCCTGTTGTGACACAAGTTGTGCAGCCAGTTACCATCGCAAACATTAACGCTACCATCACTAGTGATGCGGTGATTGAAGCAGCTGTAGCAACAGTCAAAGCACAGCCTGAGAGTTTTGCTGAGAACAAGCTGGAAGATACAGGGCAGTCCCTCCAGCCGTTGGTCTACACCGATATTACTTGTGCTGTGGTAAGTATACCGTGGACTGGTGATGAAGATAGGTTTTTTTAGAAATAACATTTAGTTAAGTAATTATAACATTGTATCATTAGTGCTGCTGGCTTTGGGCGTAGGTGTGGTTTCTACCAGTGTAGAGGGTGGGCCAAAAAATGACCCAACTTGTTTTTGTCAGAACTTCATCAAATCTCCACCGACTTTAATAATTTTTGGCACACAGATAGCCAAGATGATAAAATTATGTGAGGTACACTCATTATTTACCTCACCTAATTTATGTCAACTCACTACCGTGTAAAACGCAGATGCTCCAAATTGTTACATTATGCACTGATTATTAGTATGAGATTGCTCATTATTTCATTATCACTTTGACAGAGAGTGCCACGTGATTTAATAATTTTGTGGTATTAAATATTTTACGCTGAAAATAGCTGACAACAAAATAGCTAGCTAACTTATGAGCTCAAAACACATCTAATCCTATAATCCATGAATAAGTGCTGTGATCATGATCAGTTGATCGTTAATGCTGCTATCAGCCGTGGCCCCATGTCCAAACCACTGTGGACATTTTGAGCATAAATTCTAAAAGTTTGGAAGCATATTGTTACACAAACTTAAAATTCTGCTAAATAAATTACATTTTAGTTTGTCGTGTGCTTAATTAAGTCGTTAGAACTTTTACGGTGACAACAACTAAGCATTATGCAACAATTTGGAACATCTGCGTTTTATACAGTAGTACATTGACATAAACAATGTGTGGTGGTCAATGAGTGTACCTCACATCATTTTATCGGCTTGACTATCTGTGTGCCAAGAATATCAAATTTGGTGGAGATTTGACGAAGTTCTGACAAGAACAAGTTGGGTCATTTTTGGCACACCCTGTGTATTTATAGTCTGGTATGATCATACAAGAAGCTTGGTGTCACTGATGATGCTTGGTGCTTGATAGAGTACGGAAACTTTTCATTTAGCAAAGCATGTAAATGATGAAAAGCCAGAAAAGTTTGCTCATTGTCACTCTGTGAATGTATGACATCTGTTATATTTTATGAATGTAGGTATTGTCTTTATACATTTTATCTAATTTTATTTCTTTTCTGCAATGAACTTGAACTAATAGCTCTGCAAGTTTAATATAAATGAACGTTGGAGATAAGAAGAATTTAGAGCATGATTGTTAAAGGTGCATCTGTGAGTCTGCCTGCAATGTCGCTAATGCAGCTTGGTGCAGATTAGGCAAGATCCTGGGTGAATTGATTGTCATTCGAACAGAGAAATTTTAATTGTAAAATTGTTGGCTTTACAGTGTTATGTATAGTATTGTCTGTTGTGTTAGAACATGTAATCTACGTAGTAATTTAGTCTTTGGTTATTGTTAAAGTTTTAAAAATTATTTTTTTGTGAATAAAGATGCATGTAAAATATCTGGATATTGTGCGTGATGTAGGGTAAAGGTGAGAAAGCAGTTGCACTGGTGGATATCAATGCAGCAGGATTTGACGTGGAAACAGCGGGATTCGACCTGGAAACAACAACCGGATTTGGCATGGAAACAGCAGAGAGATTTGGCGGAGAAACAGCACAGTTTGACATTATAACACGCTATGATACTGGTACATCAGCGATCCCAGCAGTTAAACCATCACCATCATCGTTGTCCGTGACAGCAGCAGCTGAGTGGAGCTGTCACACATGGTACAGCTGTCAGGCACTTCACTGTGTATTCACCTGCTTGGATCCATTGGAACTAGCAGAGCATTACACTGCCGTTCATTCTACTGAGATCGATCTCATTCTGCCAGCTGTTCTTGACATGCAGCCGGACACAGACAGCGAGGGTGAAGAAGTCGACGATGCTGACCCATGGTCAGGGGTTGCTTGTCCATTCGCGGGCTGCGGAGTTCGCATTGCTTCGTACCCGGGGCTGGTGATGCATCACCGTCGTGTTCACGGCAAGCCGCTGCCGGGCAAGCAGCGTCGAGCGATCCAGACAGTGTACCAGGCTAGACGCCTGATGGAGGCCTACAGAAGCTCCAACGTACCAGCATCAACTGATGTGCCACACACTATGAATGCACCGTCATCTACCGTTGTGAGCACCAGCGGTTTCGTGTGTCCAGTCGGTGGCTGTGAGACCCAGTGTTCGAGTCGAGATGATCTCATTGCTCATGTTCACCTCAGCCATGAGCTTGCTGATGTCATTCAGCCCGTCTGCAAGCAGGAAAAGGATGCTAACTGATTTCTTTCCTATGTGGATCCAACCTGGATTTAAGCACCTGGGCAGATACCCCCAAAAACCCGAATTCACCAGGTTTTTTGCATTAACCCTCCTAAAGACTGCTAAAAACCCACTCTATACTTTATCTACTAATAATCGTGGCTAAGTTTTTTAAAATATTTAAACCTACAAATTTCCATATTTTGGTATATTTTGGCTGTGGGTGCTCACAAAAACTAATATTAATCTACAAACAAGAAACCTATGGAAAACACTAAACCCATCAAGTAGGCTTTTTTGCAAAGTTCTAAAAACCCGATAACTAAAAAAAAACCCAAAATCATCATGCTGGGCTGTTTTAAAAACCCTGGGGGTTTTTGCAACTGTGGATGTGGTGGATTCCAAAGTTGTGCAAGTAAGTGTCTGTATAATGGCATATGTGGTGGAAAATTGGAGGAGTGTAAGGTGTGCAGGTCGATGTTTTGATGCTTTGCAGTAGGCAGTGATAGTAGTGGATGACATCGAGTAACTGGATTTAGTTGGAGTGAGTCTTTTCTATTTAACAGGATGAACAATGTGCAACTTGATACATTTTTTGGTTTTGTTATCAGTTTTTGGCTTTAGTTATACTTTATAAGTTTTTGTTATTGTCTGTAATCAAAAGTGTGACACTTTTACCCCTCCCCCCAGGGATGTGCACGAGACATTTTGAACCAAGATGAGACCCGAGACTTATGTCTTTGAGACCGAGACGAGACATTGCAGCTTCCGAGACGTTGGCCGAGACCTTAAAGCTCTCGAGACTCTTGAGAGTCTTGGGAGCTTCGACGTCTTGCTGAGACGTTTTCCGTGACGTATGGTGAAACACTTTGACAGTGAGTAACTATCATATGGATTAATTAACTCGCACCATAGTAAATGCTTTCTATTTGTGATATTGTGGGTTTTTGCACTTTATTTTAACAATTATCACTGAATAATTAACGGCTTGCACCATAAAGAATTGCAACTGCAGTGCTGTAGACATGAGCCATTATGTCTATCGCAATTTGCAAGCAACTGAAATTAGTAAACTACAGCTGATTATAGCCTTATACGTCGTCTACATTTAACTGACAGTATTCATTCTGACATCATACACTTAATCTTCATTGCAACTAGGACATTTTATGATGAAAAAGACTGACATGACACAATTCTGCTTTACGATAAATAAGTAAATGAAAGAGTAAAAACACTGTAAACAAATATGTCTAAGCCACAAATGTCATGCTGGTTAGTATCGCTCTAACTGCAGCTACAGTATGCATGGCGTGCGCCTGCACAAAACGTCTCGACGAGTCACAATGGCTCGAGACCCGAGAAGCATTGGTCCAAGACCGAGACGTTGAGGATTTTGTCCGAGACGAGACGTTAGTACATCTCGAGACCGTCTCGAGATTGAGACGTCTCGACTGAGATCACATGACATTGTTTTTATTGTTAGTTCTTGGTTGTTGGTTATTGGTTAAGTGTGTCTGTTGTGCTTGAATATTGTGGATTGAACGTTTGGATTCCAAGCATTGTCCAACGTGCATCTTGCACTGACTGTTGCTGTATCTGTTATTTCTTATTTTTGTTGCAGAGTAATTTAAGTAATTGTTATTTTTGTTAAATAATAACTCCTGGTAAATAAAAACTTCTGGTTGAGAGCGGTTGATAATATTACATGTGCTGTGACTATCATATGGGTAAATGCTGCACCAAACTGGTAGCAGCAAATTACAAAAAGTTAGTATTATTACGTTGCTTATGATGCTGGAATTTTCAGAGTAATTGACTAATTGCTGATTTTGACAGGTTAAAATGTACTGTAGTTTTCATGGTGTATACTGCCAGATTTTGTGTTGGTGGTTTCTGTTGTTATTGGATTATATTTGCAAAAACCGAAGTTTAAAACTAGGGCTGATGAACGATCAGTGTTTGAAATCATTTTTCCTGGGGTGTATTGTCTATTTTAGTTACACAATTCTACTGATTACATTTCTAATGCACATTTTGTTGATAAGTGCACTTCCTACCCCTAGAAAAAAAATAAGCAACTACTATGTTAGTTGTTGTGAATAGCTAAACAGAGAAATATGCTAGGAAGTAAAAAAGAACAAGAAATATTTTAGATTGTGACCAATCTAATGTACTCCTCGTGCGCATTATTTTCTCCTGTATTCTTTTCACTGCTTTTTAGTTTCTTTTCACACCGCAAATGACGTCGTCGGTTACGTGACCATTCGACTCCCGGGGCTCGACTTTCTATGGGTGGTCGATAGTGTGACCATGCGTTTATCTAGCACCGTTATGGAGATATGGCCGTTTGAAGTTCTTCCAGGAATGCTCTTCCAGGAACAGAGATCGGTCGTTGGTCGGTCAGTCCTCAATATTACACTGATCTTATATACTCCTTTTCGGTACGTTAGGAACTTAGCGCGCAAGGAGTAAAAAAATCATTGGCAGTTACTTTTTGGTTTTTGTTGTTAATCCATGCTTGTTGTGCTAGATGAAAGCAGACTGCTTCAAGGTATTTATGTCACTGTACGTATTGAAGCTTTAGCATTATTAATTATTTAAATCACAGTTACATTCGTGATGCGCTCACGTTTGATGTGACGCGTGTTTTGAAAAAGAACAAGCTCCGCATTATTTGCATAATGCCTGGTAGAAATTTGCACCAAGTCATGGCTTGAACCATTACCAGAGCTAGTGCGAAGTGACAACTTATTTAATCATCCACATTATTAGTCGGACCGTTATAAGGCCATGTTTGCATAGACATGAGTACAATTCCGGGTATTTGTATACGGTTTCCAGTAAACACGAGTTTGCATGTATTCCAAAGGTTGTTCACATTGATACAAGAATGGCTCACTTGTGAAGTAAACTCCACATAAATAGCATTAATTTAACTTATGTAATGCCATCGGAACTTACGTCATTGTTGAATTGTTCACTGCTAAGGATGTACGACTAGTAAAATTGTTGGTGATGTGAAATACTGTTATTTTATTTGCAGAACATTTACTCGTAAGCTGAAGCCTGGATTCGTACTTGTCACTATGTGAACGCGGCCTAAGTTTTGTCAAATTCCATGTGCTGGCATGTACTGTTAATTGAGTGTAATTTGTAATTTGTAGTACGTAATTTGTAGTTAGTAGGATTCTGCTCATTTGTAGTGTGTTCAGATTAGTTGTTGCATTTTTAAAATGTTCACCTGTACTGGTTTGCATAAATGCTCATTTTTTGATGGATGATAGTTGTAATATACAGGGTGCGGCAAAAAAGTGGACCCTTGAAGTTTTTCGCTGTTTTCTTAGCAACCGTTTCGAATTGTAATTTGAAATTTTACATATTTATTCAGTAAAACCTTCTACATTTAACTGCCAGGTAAAATTTGATTCTGTTGAAAAACGACGAAGTTGCAGACTTTTTAACATGACCGCCTACCGATTTTTCAGCTTTCAAAAATGTTCTGGCTACAACAGCAATTTAAT
>Ga0209454_1000444_pt1 | contig 21991 bp, 17 predicted proteins | sample WorMetHERISLAND1_2_FD_187400 | JGI IMG/M metagenome (GOLD analysis project Ga0209454, IMG submission 187400) | Marine gutless worms symbiont microbial communities from Max Planck institute for Marine Microbiology, Germany - Olavius geniculatus... | ecosystem: Host-associated > Annelida >... | reverse complement strand
TTCCCCAATATATATCCATTAGAGTCACCTCCGATGGTGAAACGCCTTTCAGATAGAAAGCGGCCATTGCTACCGGTGGTGAGAGAAAAGCGGTCTGAAGGTTGACGGCAACAAGTATACCAAACCAAAGCGGATCGATATTGAAATGGGGCAGAAGCGGCAGAAACAGGGGAAGAAAGATGATAATGATCTCCGTCCACTCGAGCGGCCAGCCAAGCAGGAAAATCACGATCATGGACAGCCAGACAAAGGCAGCCGGTGAAAGATTGAGGCCCAGCACGAACGTCTCAATGACTTTGGCACCACCCAGCAGAGCAAAGACCGAGGCATAAAGGCTTGATCCGCACATCAGGAAGAGAACCATGCTGGAAGTCCTGATGGCCTCTATCATGGATTCTTTAAGCATACTCCAACTTAGCTTTTTGTACAACGCACTTAAGATCAAAGCCCCTAATGCGCCGCAGGCCGAAGCCTCTGTCGGTGCTGCCCATCCTGTAACAATTGATCCAAGTACAAAAAAGATGAGGAAGGCAACGGGAAGCACCGAAGTCGCCAACCTCCAGATAATCTGCTTTACCGGAAAGTCCCTTTCTTCCTTTGGCAGGGCGGGTCCCAGCTTGGGTTTAAAATAGACTAAAACCCCGACGAAAAGGATATAGAGGCCAAAAAGGATGAGTCCGGGAAATATGGCTCCCGCGTACAGTTGAACGGTGGAGACCCCGGCCGTAGCGCCATAGAGGATCAAAAGTACACTAGGTGGAATCAGAATCCCAAGGCATCCCCCTCCGGTGATTACACCGGCGGAAAGCCGGACATCGTATTTGGCCCGCATCATGGCAGGCATGGCGAGAAGACCCATTATGGTGACTGAAGCACCGATGATGCCTGTGGCGGCAGCGAAGATGGTACACGTTAGCAACACGGTGAAGTAAAGCGATCCCCGGACCGGACCTGTGGCGATCTGAATGGAACGAAAAAGTCGATCAAGTATGCCGGAGCGCTCGACCACATACCCCATGAATACGAATATACACACCGGGATCAGTACATCGTTTGACATGACGAAGAAATAACGCGATACCATCAGGTCAGAGACCCGCTGCAAGCCGAACCCGGCCCATCCAAAGAAGAAGCCAAGGGCCAGGAGGGTGATACAGGTCGGGTAGCCCACAAATATGGCGATACAGAGCAACACCAGCATGATCATTCCAAGGACTTCGAGGCTCATTCCCACCTCCCCCGCTGAAGACAACGGATACATTTAATGACCTGGGCGATACCTTGAAGCAGCATAAGAAAGGCGGTTGCTGGGATGACCATCTTGAGGGGCCAGATGATGGGTCCGAACGGGCTTTGAAGCGATTTTTCGCTGATGGAAAAAGAGTAATAGGCGTAAGACCAACCTGAATACAGAAGGGCCGTCATCGCAGGAAAGAAAACCACGATATAAAGCACGAGGTCAACCGCCGCCTGTATCCGGGGCTTCCACAGGCGATAGATCATATCGCCACGGACATGGCCATTGATGGCCAGCGTATAAGCCGCTCCCATCATGAAGATGGCGCCGTAAAGCATATAACTCAAATCGTAGGCCCATACCGTTGGTTTGGCAAAAACTTTGGTGGCAACGATCTCATGAACCAGCGTGTAAACCAGCGGCAAAAAAAGAAAAGCAAAGATTTTGCCTACCTTATGGTTGATATTGTCAATGATTTTAACAAGTTTATCCACCTTTATATTTATCCTCCCTTCAAAGCTTATACAATTGGGACGCCCCGCCGAAAAAGATGGGACGCCCCGGATTCAGGTAAAAATAAAAGATGAAATCCCTTATTACGTCGCTCCAAACCAATGTTTGTAGGCGGTATTGTTTTCAACCATAACCTTTGACCGCCAACGGACCACCCGTTGTGCATACTTCTTCTGGGATTCAATCACCCTGGCAAAGAAATCGTTCTTTTTGCTCTCCCTTGCGATGATCCTGTCCCATCCCTTGCATTGCTCCTCAAGCACGGACGTCGGTGTAACCTGAAATTTCACACCCCTCTTTTTCTCCATCTCCTCCATGTCGGCGGAATTCCGATCGTGAAACTTCCAGCTCATGTCTGCAGATTGGGCCATCAAAGAGTATTTGATAATGCTCTGTAGATCTTTTGGCAGGTTGTCCCACGTGGTTTTGTTGAACATAACCTCGAAGCACTCACAGGGTTGATGGTAGCTTTGGAGCATACAGAGTTTTCTCACATCCGGAAAACCCAGCAGTTTGTCAGAGGACATATTGTTGAACTCGGCCGCATCAAGGAGTCCGCGTTCCATCGACGGGATGATTTCGCCACCGGGTATAATTTTAACCGCCGCTCCCATCTCCTGAAAGAGACTGGCCGAGAGCCCCACAGTTCGATACCTCAGATCTTTGATTTGTTGTGGATCATTGATCGCCTCTTTGAACCATCCGAGAGGTTGGGTAGGCATGGGACCATGAAAGAAAGATACCACATTCATTTTAAGAACTTTCTGAATGAGTTCTTGATAAAGTTCCAGTCCACCTCCATAGTAAATCCATGACAAAAGGCCCTCAGCATCGAGTCCAAAAGAAGGACCGGTGCCGAAAAGACTGACTGCCCTGTTACGACCGAACCAATAGGCAGAAACGCCGTGGCCGCCCTCCAGTACGCCTCGATGGACAGCCGTGATCAATTCAAAGGCCGGTACAACGGAACCAGAAGGCAGAGCATCTATTTTTAAACGCCCTGCGGTCATTTCTTCCACCTTTTTCACCCAATCAAGAAAATCCTCATGGAAAATGTCCACGGTAGGCCAGGTGCTCTGCATTTTCAGGACAATCGGTGATTGGGCAGAGCTGCGTTTGATCCAGGGAAATCCCACTGCTGCTGCGACTGCTCCTGCTGCGGCAGCCATGCCTTTGATCATTGACCGTCTTGTAACTTTCTTGGGATCCTTGCTGAAAGTCTTCATCTCCTTTTTCATATTCGTTTCTCCTTTCTGCTGAACCATGTCAGCAATTTTTGTTGAACGAATAAGGCGATTTCTTTAAATCAACGATAAAGTATCCTCAAAGCCTCTTTCTGTTTCCATTTTGAAATGATCAAAATGGCTAACCTGTCAAAATCACCCCCACTTTGATAAGTTGTTGTCAACTTCTCAGACGATTTTTCTTTATGCTTTGACAAAACCCTCCTTTCATTTCTATTTTTGGTCCCGATTCACACCACTAAGATTGCTGGGAGTTGGGACAACATACCTATTGGCTCCGTCAGCGCTTAAGGGCAAAACCTGCAAGGAAAAAGTAGCAATTGGAAGGCTTTCTTATTTGCACATGTGGGCAAGCCTTATCCCCGACTCTCTCCAATAGGGCTATGGGTTAATGAGTGATTGGTTTTTGAGTATGGCGGTTTATAGGTAGCGGTCTGCTCAGGATTAGGTTTCAGTTTCGAGCAGATTCCAGATGCGAGGAATTAGAGGAATGTGTCGACCGAAATAGGATTTAGAGATACGGTTCTGAACAGCAATTCAATTTGACAAAGAATAGTGCTTATTTTTCTATCGAAAATCAAAGGGCTTGTCAATAAGTTATTAAAATTGCAGATACCATATTAACAAATTTAAGATTTTTCGAAAGTCTCGCTATATTTATGTATTAAATTCAATCAGTTATACATCCACACGTTCCAATTTTTATGGATATCGTCACAAACCCTTGCCGACTGCTTCAAGTTCCGAAGAGTTCCCCGGGGGTCGGGCCACGCGAAGTAGTTGAAATGGAACGGATAATCACTGATTTTGGTCTCTAAAATGATGCCGAAACACAATTGACCATTTTCGATTCATCCGCTTCGAAAAAGCAAGTTCCTATCAGTTATCTTCCGCAAAATTTGTTTCGGCACCCGCTTCCTCTCAGGGCTCTGTGTCTCACAGCGAACTGCTTAGCTTGTTGATGACGGCCAAGCGTAAAGTACCTTTAGTCCAGTAGTTCGTGGATATCCCTCGCAACTCACTGGATCTTATCATTTTCTCTTTACCCTTGACATGGAAAAGCATATTTTCTATAAATCAAGATAATCATCACCTCGCCAGAACTTCATCTGTAGCCGGCTCGGATTTTCTATTTCGGCGGTTGCTGCTATTCTCTCCTAGGCTCTGGGTTGTTCGCATTATCTAAAACTGCATCTTCTATGGAATCTGTATAATTCTACTTAAGATTTCAACTGGATGATGAACTTATTCAGGGGAATCATTTATTAAAATGTTCCTGCCCGGCAGCCACACAGAATCGGCGCAAGTCGTCGTCAACTGTTATAATTTCTTCGACCGAGTGTTTCCCGAATCCGGGATGCTTGACTTAACCGAGGGTATGTATTTCGGCGATCCCTCTACCCCCTATGAACAAGCCCAGAAAAATCAAATCAACTGGCTGCTGGATGAGGCTGCTTGTGCAAAGGGGTCAAGGGTATTAGATATTGGCTGCGGCAATGGAACCTTGCTGGAAGAGGCTCAGCAGCGTGGCGCCGAGGCGATTGGCATAACCATCTCGCCCGCCCAGGTTCACCGCTGCCGGCAGCGGGGGCTGGAGGCCTGGTTACTCAATTACCGGGACATCAATGGAAAATGGACGGGTTACTTTGATGCAATCATCGCCAACGGATCCGTCGAGCACTTCGTTCAGCCGGCCGACGTTATCCAGGGAAAAGCGGATGCTATCTACCGGGAGCTTTTCCAAATATGTCATCGGATTATGAATCCGGTATCACCTGCTGGAAGATTTGTCACCACGACTATCCACACGCATTCGGCTAGCCCGCGCATTGCTTCAAAGGACCTGCTAAAAGTGCCGTTCGCTTTTCGCTGGGGTTGTGACAGATTCCACTGCGCCATGCTGCAAAAAGGCTTTGGAGGTTTTTACCCGGCGGAAGGCCAGCTACAGCTCTGCGTCCAGCCCTACTTCAGGCTTTTGCGGCAGGTAGATGGAACATATGATTATCATTTAACGTCCGAGCAGTGTTTAAGGCATGTCAAACATTCACTCTTCCGCCGGAAGACCGGACCGCATATTTGGCTAAGACTGTTATCGTTTATGATGCGTCATCCGCGACAAGGAGTGATTCTCCTTTTTTGCCTGTTCATTGCCGAATCGTGGCAATGGCAATTTAGAGGGGATACGCCGCCAACCAAGCTTTTGCGGCAAACGTGGCAGTTTCAAACGGCAAAAAGCGAGGCGGAAACATTAAACAGTGGGGGGGTAAGCTATGGGGAAAAGAAAGGGGTCGCACATCTTAATTATTGATACTGCTTGCCAGCCGAGCTAACCTGCGTTTTAATTCCGAGATGATAAACATCGTGCTTTTCACATATCCCGAAAAATATTATAGGGAATGTTAGATACTGATACTATTTGAGTTTTAGAGGATATAAAAAAATCAGCGTCCTGTACATTTTGACCTGAAGGGAGGATTCGGCAATGGCCCGGCCTTTGCGCGCAGAGAGAACGAATATGGGGACAGGTACTTATTACTTTACACGTGCGACTTGTTGTGTCATATGAGGTAGGAAAATTTATACATATAAAGGAGCCAATCATGCCAAGAACTCAGCGAATGATTATTGATGATCAAAGCACGGTTTATCACGTGATGTCCCGCACCGCCCTGGACGGCTTTCCCTTGGGTGATATTGAAAAGGATTTCATGCTGGATCTAATTCGACGCTATGCGGCTTTGTATCTAGTTGAGATTTTGGGATTTTGCCTGATGGGCAACCATTTTCACATTTTGGTGAGAGTGTTTCCGGATCACAAATTTACCGACGAGGATATTTTAAAACGCTATGTGGATTTTTATGGAGATGAGCGCATTTTTGCGGATGGCCTGGTGCCGTCGTTGCGGATGAAATTGTCCAGCCTTTCTGAGTTTATGCGGGAAATCAAAGTCAACTTTGCCCGGTTTTATAACCGACGTCACCACCGGCGAGGCTACTTTTGGGGTGACCGATTCAAAAGCGTGATTGTGGAAAACGGAGAAACGCTGATCAACTGCCTGGCCTATATCGATTTGAATCCTTTGCGTGCCGGCCTGGTTGACCTTCCGGAGCAATACCGCTGGAATTCACTGGGCTACCATGTCCAAACCGACAATCGGGACAACTTTCTTTCCACTGATTTCGGTTTGAAGGAATTCAATGTCAAAAGCAAAAATGAGCGCATCAGACGGTATCGGCGCTATGTCTATGAAGCCGGATCGATAAATCAGCCCGAGAAAGGCAGCGTCAAGGTTATCGGGGACAAAGCACTTGATAAAGAGCGCAGCCGAGGGTTTGAATTGAGCAAAACCGATCGCTTCAGATATCGTACGCGCTATTTTACCGATTCGGGTATTATCGGCTCAAAGGAGTTTGTTTCTGCCAATTACCAGCGGTTTAAGGCGCTGTTCGAATCAAAGCACGAGAAAAAGCCTAAATCGATCAAGGGCCTGGATGGAATTTATTCGTTAAAGCGACTATCAGAAGTAATATGAGTATCCAGTTTGAAGTGGCGTTGCCTTAGTCTTGACGGTATTTGTTTCTTTTCCACAATAGCGATTTTGGGAGTTGAAACTCTAAGCCAACATCTCAAGCTTATTACCTCCTAGGTTGTGCGGTTCAGGGTTCAACGTTCAGGGTTTAAAACCCTCAACCACTCTATTTTAGGTGGATTACATCAACAGAAGGTTCACAAAGCCTTTTCACCTAATGGGTGAAAGTGGCCAATCCAAACTATTGAGTGTAAAGTTAAAAAGATCAGCTTTTTATAACCTTTGAACCTTGAACCCTGAACCTAGAACCGATCGCTTTTGGTATCTATTTCTCTCCATAGCTATTTGAAACAATCGCAGATTCGGTGTTGCCGGTTTAGCCTCGCATAACATCGTAAGTTTCAGTATGTGGTTAGATAAAGAGCCTGTTACTATATTATCTAAATAAGCTAAATAACGCTCGACATAAAAAGCTAATAATGATACAACTGAATAAGCTAAATTTCATACGACATTAAAAGCTAAAAATAGTTCGGCACAATAAGATAGCCGAAGCACGAAACTATGGCACACCCACATGAAAAACTGGCCGATTCCCTTGAGGCCCTAAAAAAACTACAAGAGCGCGGTGTCGTTGCCGTGCATTCAAGCGATCTGACTCGCACGCATCGAGAACGATTGGTCAGAAACGGCTTTCTGCAAGAGGTCATGAAAGGCTGGTACATCCCTGTCCGCCCGGACGAGGTGCGGGGAGCGAGCACTGCGTGGTACGCAGCGTATTGGGATTTTTTGGCTGGTTATTTGGACGCGCGTTTTGGGACGAGTTGGAGCCTCTCACCTGAACAGTCCCTGACGCTGCATGCCGGGAACATGACGATTCCACGCCAATTGCTTGTGCGTTCACCGAAGGCGCGCAACAAAATTACAATGTTGCCGCATGATACATCTATATTCGATACGCGTGCGGCCCTGCCCGGGGCAAGACAATTGGCAGAAAAGGAAGGCTTGCGTCTATTCTCTATACCTGCGGGCCTGGTGAGCTGCGGTTCTGTTTTTTATCATCACAAAGCGACAGACGCCCGTGCGGTTCTGGCCATGGTGCGCAACGCGTCTGATGTGCTTGAATTGCTGCTTGCAGGTGGACGCACTTCGGTTGCCGGCCGCCTCGCCGGAGCCTTCCGCAATATCGGAAGAGGCCGTATTGCCGACGACATTGTCAAAACAATGCGAACCGCAGGCTACGATATTCGCGAAAAAGATCCATTCGAGAACACGACAAATCTGATTCTGCAGGCACAAAAGCAGTCGCCGTACGTTAACCGTATTCGGCTAATGTGGCAACAGATGCGAGAGCCAATCCTCAAACAATTTCCGGCCGCTCCCGGACATACTCCCAATATCGACGCCTATCTTAAGGCAGCCGATGACATTTTCGTCACGGACGCTTATCACTCGTTGTCCATCGAAGGCTATCGAGTCAGCCCCGTTCTGATCGAAAAGGTACGCCGTGGTAAGTGGAATCCGGATGTAAACGAGGAGGACCGCGAGCACGGCAATGCCGTAGCAGCACGGGGGTACTGGCAGAGCTTTCAGGCAGTCCGCGAAAGCGTGCGCAAAGTTTTGGGGGGAGAGAACCCCGGAACGGTTTGTGATGAAGATCACGGAGAATGGTATCGTGAGATGTTTGGGCCGAGCGTGACAGCCGGTCTCTTGCGGGCAACCGACCTTGCCGGTTATCGCAACGACAGGGTATTTATACACAGCTCAATGCATGTGCCGCCAAGCTATGAAGCGGTTCGGGACTGCATGCCGACGCTTTTCGATTTGCTGAGAGAAGAATCGGAACCATCCGTGCGGGTTGTACTAGGGCACTTCGTGTTTGTATATATACATCCATATATGGATGGCAATGGTCGTATGGGCCGATTTCTCATGAACGTGATGCTTGCCGGAGGCGGATACCCTTGGACCGTTATTCCTCTGGAAAAACGAAAGGACTATATTGCTGCGTTGGAAAGTGCGAGCGTGGAGCTGAATATCGCGCCGTTTGCAAAGTTTCTTGGGCTCCTCGTTTCTGGTCGTTTAGAAGGCAAGCCGGCTCCTCATGCACCGTCTACTTATTAATAACTTCGTGACTCGGGCGTCGGGGGTCGGGCCTAATGCCACTAGTTTAGCATCAATTGAAGAAAAGAAAAGAGAAAAGAAAAGGGTCGCATCTTAATTATTAATTATTGATACTGCTTGCCAGCCGAGCTAACCTGCGTTTTACTTCCGAGATGATAAAAAAAGAAAGTAGGGTTAAAGCTTGAATAGTGAATTGAACGCTACAACTTTCATAGTACTCACTATTCCTTTGACCCCAAATTTTCTATTTGGATGTCCAAAAAAATTCTGGCGTTGTATACTAAAATTTGCATAAATACGGACCCTTGACCTCTCCTCGCTTTGCTGTTTATGCAACTAAGGAGGGAAATATTACCACGAAGTCAAATTAGAAAACTTGTTTTTCTTACTAAACCGCATTCTGTATCCGCCAAGGCCGATTAAGCCAACAACAAAAAAGAGTATGGTTGCGGGTTCGGGGACTGGTTGGTCAGAATCGACTGTAATTTCTGCCGTTTGAAGATCTGGAAAAAGAGAACTCGCTGGAAACGCTGCATCACTCAAGTCAGTAAATCCGAATCCAAGGGTGCTAGTCCCCTCGTTAAGTCCTGTAAAGCTTAACGTAGCCAGGGTAAAATCACTGGGCTGAAGGGCATCCAGCTCAAAATCAAAGAGAAAAGAAAATTCGTCCAGCGATACTTCACCAACACCCAGGGTCGTTACGATTTCAGTCTCAAATGCTGATGGATCCGTATCACCCAGGAGCGATGCGTAGACCACAGAGTCAAAGAATACGATGCTTTCGTCAAATGTAATCTCGGCATAAAAAGCGCCCAATGACGGTGCCTTGCCATTACCCAATCCAGATATGTTTAAATCAACAAGGGTCGTGTCTCCAACGCCAATCTTCTGGGCCGACGGGTCGAGGGAAAGCAAAAGAGCGTAACTCCTTCCGGTCGCCACCAGGGTCAAAACGCAAAGCAAGACTGGAATTAAAAATGCTTTTTTCATTTATTCTTCTTTCGATAATTTGTTGACGCCCGCCGCACTAGGGACAAGGCGCCCCTTTAGGGTTGGTGAAAACGCCTACCAGGGTGCGGGCATTTGCACGATTTACTAGTCCGTCACCGTTTAGGTCATGTGTCGGGTTATCGAACACGCCACCACGGATGGCTTCCATGAGAATGTAATAGTCAGTTCGGTCAGTACAGTTGTCGTTGTTCAGGTCGCCGATAGGCTCACCTGCATCGCCGACACCGTCTTCATCTGAATCAATTTGCTTGGGGTTATGATTTTCGGGGCAGTTGTCGTGACTATCAAGAATGCCATCACCGTCTGGGTCGGGTAATCCATAATCAGGGTCCTCACCTTCTGTACAGTCTGGGTCTATCCTTCCATCTTGGACACCATCGCAATATCCATCCCAGCCTCCAGAAGAGCAATCTTCCGGACATGTCCTGTAATTCTCCGGAATACCACATGAACCATCTCCACATATTGTTTCTTCAAAACTTAAACCCATAAGCTCGGTAACTTCCAATTCTGTTCCGTCTTCTAAAACACAAACTGCACACTCATCGGTAAGAAACTGCAAACATTTCATACTATCTAGTTAATAATTAAGATACGACTTTTTCTTCTACGGTACCGAGTTTTTTGGACGTTGATGTGATCTTTATTTGAAGGCGAGGGCCTGCGATATCGTATTGGCGCAAAGTGGAGCCTGATCCGCAAATCAATCGGCACAGCTCTACTATTGTGCAACGGATATTTTTGACGTGCTGAAGTCTTCCAGGAATTCGAAAGTCAAGTTTTCCATTCCACGGTGCGTCTGCTGGGTTGGTACGAGGCCGGGGAGAAAACCCCGCTTCTTGAAGGGGCTCAGAAGATCGGCATTGCGGCTGACAACGTGCACGGGAACAGCCCAGACATGGTTTTTGCCGGTCAGCTGAACATTGGGCTGATGGTCTCCCAGGATAATAATAACGGCCCGTTTTTTCACATACCGCCGGATAAATTCGGTGATGACCTTCAAATCATATCGAATGGATGACACGTACCCTTCAGCGGCATTGCTCAAATCAGGCCAGGTGATCGGGAAGGTGATGGGCTCCAGATCATGGTAGATGGCCCCATCACCAATAAGTGCCCAATCGTCGATATAGAGCGGTTGAATATGAAAGGGTGCGTGACTGCTAACCAAATTGAATTCGACAAACAATGGTCGGATCGCGGTCTCCATTTCACGACGACGTATGAAATCGATGACATATTGGTCCGGCATCGTCGACCAGCCAAACATCGGCCCCTGGTAGTCGAAGTTCCAGGCATAATATTTAGCCTGATATCCGTAAAACTCACCCTGGGGCCACGGCCACTGAGTACCGGGCATCGCCCGCACCGTACGATATCCGGCTTCATTGAAATAGCGAGCCAGGGTTTTGACCTGTGAGGTCATTAAAATATCATAGCGCATCTGATTGTTCGTATGAACACCGGTAGAAAGGGTCGCGTGGGCCAGCCATGAAGCACCGCCGTAAGTCGGTGAACTCACGAAGTTAGACAAAATATCGAAGCCATGCGCGTTCAGGGATTCTTCAATTGCCATGATGTCTGACTGGATCAAGGGGAAGTGCCGTGCATCGTCAAAAATGGTCTGGCCGTAAGACTCCACGAAAAAGACAAACACATCCGCCCCCTCCAAGCGGTCCAGCGAAGATGGAACGGTTTGGCCCATTTTTAAGGCCGAACCGATCACCGCCATATGTTTGGTGCGGTGCACCTTCACCTGGAGGATGAAATCGATCTCCTGGATAATTCGCGAAAATAGACCCCGCTCAAAATATCGGTCCGGATTCAAACTGCCTTTAGTCGATAGCTGGGAAAATGCAATCAAGCAAAGCAGCACAATTCCCGCAAACCAACGACGGTGCCGTGCACGCCACAGACCATGGTGAATTGTGTTGAGCGAAAGCCAGACCAGCCAGACCATCCCGGCCAGAACGAGCACGGCAACCGTAATCCAGATGAAAAATGTCCAGGGGACAAGCGTCGTGTAGAGCAGATGGAACAGATCCGGCAGAAATCTCGCATCCAGGTACAGGTTGAACGTCCGGTAAAAGTACATGGGTATTAAAATGTCGCCCAGCTTGAAGAGCCGCAATAATATCACGCTAATGGTAAGCGGGAGGTAAACTGCCGGTCGAAATCTGATTTTGAGGACAACCACCAGCCAGATGATCAGAACGATTCCGAGGGCTTCCGGCGATAATTTCAACAGTCCCCACAGGGGCAGATCCGATGCCGGATATCTGATATTCAGGAGAACATTCAGATATGCTGCGGCTGCCCAGAATTTGATAAACGATTGATGTTTAGTTAGAGTCTCGGTGACTGACATTGATAACAAAAGAGGTTTAGAGTTCAGCCCAGCCGCCGGCTAAAGGACAGCCGGTCTGATCAATAAAAGAAACTAATGAACATCGAAGATCGAACGTCGAACATCGAACGTCCAACATCGAACATCGAATAAGGTATTCTGCCTGACGTGAATCTTTTGTCGAACGGTCCATTTTAAAACGACTGAGCGACGTGTCGGGTCGTAGCCGAAGGCGACGTGTGGGGTCGTAGCTCGAAGAGCGAAGCCCCAAGCCTGAAGCGATTCCACCATTCGTCATTCGTCATTCGACATTCGTCATTTCAATGTAGTTTCAAAAGAGGGTTCTTATTTATTCACCAGCCAAATCCCTCAAAAACGCCTCGATGCGCCCCATCGTATCTTCCCAGCGCGGGTGTTCCTGAAATGATTCCCAGGCCGCCCGGCTCATAGCGGCCAAAAGTTGCCGATCGTTATGCAGCCCATTCAGATATGCCGCTGTTTTTTGCCGGTCGGCAGGATGAATTAGAAATCCGTTGTGCGCATGCTTAACAAACTCCCTGACGGCACCGTTGGCGCAGCCGATTACCGGCAGACCGAATCCCATGGCTTCCATATGGGCCATGCCGAATCCTTCGTGGGAATAGGGCATGACGAAAACGTGGCTTTGGGTCAGCATCGACGAGAGTTCAGGTCCGTCCACGGGCCCGGCGAATAATACCTGCTCGGTTAAATTAGCCGCATCAACTGATTCTTTTACCTTGCCATAGCAGACCGAATCCATTTCCAAACTGCCGACAACTCGCAGGCGCCAGGACCCAGCCGGCAGACTAGAGAGATCCTCAATCAGTGGCAGGAGCCCCTTGTTGGGCAGTACATTGCCGACGAAAATCAATTGAAGCGGTCCCGGTTCCCAGGACCGCGATTCGATCGAATCCGGAGAGTCGAGGCTGCCCAGTCGGTCTCCGGCGGGCCATGCGACGATGGACGGCTGTAAACGCCGCGTCAGGCCTTCAACGGTCCGCTGCGTACTGGCGCTGTTGTAAATACAAGCATCGACCGATTTAAAATAGGGCCGTTCAAGGGATTCGTAAAGACCATTGAGCAAACCGTTTCGTGGCTGGCGGCAGAGCACCTGATGTATGATCGCGACGATCGGAAATTGGATGGTTTTCTTCAGGCGCCGATTGAACCAGCAAAGTGAGGGATGCGCCAGCTCATCCTGGAGCAGCAGGTCGTAGGGTGCCGATATCAACCTAATAAACCGTTTCACGGAGAAGTTGTCAAGGATATTGCGTGCGTATGATTGCCGGACCCACGATACGACCTCGACCTCATGTCCGTGCTGACGCAAATGCCGCACCAGCATCCGATCGTAAATATACCCTCCGGTCAACGTGTCGAGACGGCCGTAGATGATCAGCCCGATGTTCATTGGTCATCACATGCTAATGGTTGGTTTTCTTTGCCAATCCCTGAACTTCATTTTCCGAACAGCTTTGGAAAGTACTTCCCCACCCGCCGTTTGTATTCCCGGTATGCTTCTCCAAAGGCGCGCTCCAGATAGATTTCTTCCATGTTGATCCGATAACTCGAATTCAATAAGAACAGGATAAATCCGACGACCATTCCAGCCGCCGGCAGCGCCAGACAGAATCCGACGTAAATCAGGGCCAGACCCAGCGTAATTGGATTTCTTAAATAAGCATACAGGCCGGCGGTGTAGAGTCGGGTAGCTTCCCCGAACTCATAGAAACTCACATTCCGTTTCAATGTTGCAACCGCCAGGTAAGTCAAAATGTTTCCCGTTACCAGGCACGCGATGGCGATTACTTTCATCAAATTCGACTGCTGCGCGATGAAGGGGATCAGCAGTTGGAAAAAAGGCGGATGGATTATGGTGATCAATGGAATCAGTGCGGTGGCGGTTACCGCAATGGTTGCTGCAATCAGCAGTGCCGCTTTGAACGGGGATTGGACGACTGCCGCTGCAGGGTGATGACCGGCGCCGGCTGGATCGTTTTTGACCTTGACGAGCATTTCAACCGTCGAACCCGCGCTGGGGACCGAGTAAAAACACACCTGAATGATTTGCGCAACATAAGTCGCCAAAATAAAAAAGGTCAGAACATCCATTGGGCCCCAAACCGTTGTTCGATAATCGTTACTTCACGACTTGCAATCTTTGCATGCCTTTGCTGAAATGTTCGCTCAGCCCGGATCGGTTCTCACTGACGGTCACGTTGAAAATGCTGCGAGTACCGTGACCAGGCCCAGTCGTTTTCCCAGAGTTTGACGGATATTGACCCCAGGTGATCGGTCTGAATAATTGCAGCGATAGCGTGACAAAGAATCCTGGCAAAGTGCTCGATGCTGGGATTGAGGCCGTCGAACTCCGGCAAGTCGTTGAGCATTTTGTCCCTGTAATACGCCACCTGCTCGTCGAGAGCCGACTCAATGTCGCAGATATCCGTCAAATAGCCGTGCCCGTCCAGGTTGGGACCTTCCAACTCGACCTCGATGACATAATGATGTGCATGCGGATTGTTCTCATCCCCCCAATCCCCCCCGATCAGATAGTGACGGGCAATAAATTCCCGCCTGACTGCCACGGTGTACATGGATAACTCCTTTTAATCATAGGTTAACACAACCTGTACGGTCTGCTGCGGATGATGATCAATCAGTTTGTAAGCCTTTGCGGCATCCTGCACAGCAAAGCGGTGGGTAATGAAACGGGCCGGATTCAAAACGCGTATCATATCCAGTGCAATTTTGATTCTCCTTTTTTTGGTCCAGCGGGATGAAAAGCAGGGAGACAGAGTGCTTACCTGGCTGCTGATCAACTGGATGCGGTCGCGATGAAAACGGCTGCCCAAATCAAGATTGACGTTTTGGGTTCCGTACCAGGAACCGACGATGATGCGGCTCCCAAATCCGGCAACGGCAATTGCCTGATTTAAAGCAGCCGGATTGCCGGATAATTCGTAAACCAGATCGGCATTGCAGCCGTCTGGACCGCGATTCGGGATCTGCAAATTTTGTTCAATGGCGCCCTTTGCATTGGGGTCCCGAACCAGGTTGACGCCGGCTTCTTTTGCTTTTTCGCGGCGCATCGGATAGGGGTCGAACACAACAAAGCGGTTCAAGGGCAGCCGTGACAGCAGACCAGCGGTCAATAAACCGACGATGCCGAGGCCAAACAAAACGACATCTTCCCCGATAACCGGTCGGCCGTCCATAAGGAAGTTGACGGCCGTTTCCATCGTCGCCAGTAGCACCGCGTCGGTCAGCTCCAGATCCTCCGGCAGCAATATCAGGGACTCCGGCCGGCTAATAAAATGACTGTCATGAGGATGAAAACAAAAGACGCGCTTCCCGAGCCATTTCGTATCCACTGAACGCCCGATTTCGTAAACCTGTCCGACACAGGCATAACCGTATGCCAGGGGATAGCCCAAAGGGCCTGCCAGCTCCGGTATCGTGGTGTCCGCCTGCATTCCCCGCGCCAATTGGCCGCGGTAGACCAGCATTTCCGTACCCGGACTGATCGCCGAAATACGGGTTTTTATCAAAACCTCTTCATCCCCCGGAGCGGGCACGGGGCTTTGATCGATTCTTAGTTTATACGGCTCTGAAAATATGACTGATGTCCGCTGCATAGTGTTGGGCTGAATACGGATCACTAAATTGACGGCTTTTGAGACAATTTAGGCGCTTAGCGGCGCCGTATTGACAAATTGTTGTCGATGTTACGATGTTGCCACCCGTATGTTATTTAAAAGGTTTCAGGTGTCGGTGTTCAGGTGTGAGGATGGAAAGATCCGCTTTCCTGACACTTCTTATGAAACTTCAGGGAATGACGAATGTCGAATGACGATTGACGAATGGTGGAATCGCTTCGCTCAGTCGTTTTAAAATGGACAGAATACCTTAAATCCAAAATCCGCATTCCAAAATCTAAAATTTACTTTTTGAAGTTTCTTTTCTTTGATCAGACTTGCCGTTCTTTTGGCCAGAGGCAGCGCTCGTGTGAAACTTCATGTATATTTACCCCGAGAAAGGGAAATTAAACCGTGCCGCTGAAGTAAATCTGAATAGGAAAAAGTCGTGCTACTTAGGGTGCCATTTCGGCCGGGCCCAGATGACGAGGTCATCACCCATAATTCGGTAGCTGACCCCTGTCAATTCCAAATTCTTTTCGATATCCATCCCTTTTGAATTGATTACCGATAACCCGCCGACGAATCTAGGCGAGATCGTGACGATAAATTGATCCACCAGCCGAGCATTGACAAAGCTGGTAATCACCTGTGCGCCACCCTCTACCATGATACTGTTGATTTTTCTGGCGGCCAGGATTTGCATCAGGGCATGCAGGTCGATTTTGCCGTCCCCGGCCGTTTTGCATAGAACCGGAGTCGATCCGGCACTCCGCAAGGTCAAAAATTGTTTACTGTGCTCGCCTGCAGCATTGATGAGCCATGGCGGGGTATTTGCCTGTTTGACAAGTTTTGCATCCAGCGGGGTTCGCAAGTGGGTGTCCAGAACGACTGGCTGCGGGTTTTTCCCGTCGACCAGCCGGACGTTGAGCCGGGGATCGTCGGCCAGGAGTGTTCCGATACCGATCAGAATGGCATCGCTGCAGGCCCTGATTTGATGCGTCAGCCGCATCGACTCCGGACCGCTCAACCCGATGGGCTGCCGGTTTCGTGTCGCGATGCTGCCGTCCACACTCTGGGCATAGCTGACAGTAACAAACGGTCGCTGGTTGCTTCTGCGAAATGCTCTGGTCTCGGCCATACAGGACTCAAGGCCTTCGATCGAATCAATTCGCATCAGCATTATGGCCCCTCCTTATTTATCAGCGGTTAACTTTGATCTTTAAATAAATGAATGAGTGCGTAAATGCAATCAATATATTTTGGGTTGATGACACCTGACACCCGACACCTGAGATCTGAACACTGCTGGTCTAGTTTGCAACCTTCATCATTCCTCCGGGGTGGAGCCGCGCCCTCTGGGCTCGGATTCTTTACTTTTTCTGTTGGCGTGTGTTAACGACTGCACCGGGTGCCGTTGTGCCCCTGGGTGTGATCGCCCGACTAGGAGGAGTGGATAACGCCACACACAATCATCCAGTCTCTAACAAAGCCTGCCAGCAAAGGAATCATTAGTAGGCAAGCGGCCAGGGTAGTGACAGACGGCTTTACAATGGGAAGCAACGCAATCCCGACAAATCCCATTTGGAGGCCGGCAATGATGCGGGCGCCGCGCCAGGGACCGGGCTCTGTCACCGGTTTTGAAAACCATTTTCTCAGACGGATCCCGGCCAGGTACACATAATAAGCGAATCCTACGCTCAAATAAGCTGCCGGCAGCTGGCCGTACCATACACCAACCAGCGGCGCAATCAGCAATCCCAGGGCATCGAGGTTAATGTCCAGAAAAGCCCCCAGCCGGGTTTCATGTTGGCAGGCCCGGGCGATATGGCCGTCGGCGCAATCCAAGATCGCAGCCGCGATGTAAAGTAGACCGGGTGCCCACGAAGGGGTCTCCGGTGAAAATCTTGAAACCGGCCGGGGCTGAAAAAGGTAGCCAGCCAATACCGCAATCAAAGCCCCCCGCACGATTGTCAGCCAGGTACCATAACCCAGTGATGATCTCAAATTGAATCTATCGGGGGGGTAATTCCATTGCAGACCGTATCTCAAGAGGCCCAGAACATAGACTATGACCGCCAGCGACTGCAGCATCCACTGATAAGTATTCAGGCCGGGAGTTCCCCGAATTAGCCCCAGATAGCTGCCCGCTAGTATCAATTCGCAAAGGACGGTCGCTCCCCACCATTGAACTCGCAGGCGCTTCAGAAGATGATGACTCTCTGCTTTGGAGGCCGATGTCACGGTGCTAACCTTTCTGTACTCCGCGGTCACCTACTGCCGTTCACAAAAACACCCGGAATACCGCCGCTGAATTTCCAACCTTCGTGCTTTACAGGGTTTACTCGACTTGCGGGCAACAACCTGATCCTTAAATATAGAACTGCAGATATCCGGTGGCATTTCCAATTGCAGAAGGGATAAAATACATTCAGTAAAACCGGACTTTTCAAAGAAAAGATAAGGGATTGCTTTTTCAGTGCCTATCAAATCAAAAAATTGCGAAATGTGTTTCAGCTTCTACTGCATTCCAACAGATTGAGGCGTCAAATGACTCGCACCAATAAAGAACCATTTATCCAAGGCAGGTTTTATTGTCAATATTGATTTTTTGCAGCAATCTGCCTCTAAAAGATATCACGCTTTGCGCTTTCTTTTTGCTGATAAGCCGCACGCCAAGTGTATAGTCGAAAAGAAAGGGGTGCATCTTAATTTTTAATTATTGATACCGTTTGCCAGCCGAGCACCAGATCGTTGCGGCAGTGCTTGATGAATTTGACTGTAAGACGGATATGATTCTACAAAAAGGGCGTAAGAAAAATGAAGCTCGAGATGTCGCCATTTATCTCAGTAGGGATTTAACGGCAAAAGTGGCGTTGAATTGGGAAACTATTCTGGCAACATATCCGGCGCCGGCATTGCCGTCAGGTATAGTGGGTATAAGGAGGGCTATAAGGGACATCCTCGGATTTACGGAATTCAAAATCCGATTTATTAAGTGATTAACCGAAATGCCTTAAAAAGTCAGTATTGACAGCCTTGACCGCCGTATATTACCATTTTGTTTAATCCGGTTTTAGTTTTAATGAGTAATCCACAGCCAAGAGAGGTATACGCTCGGAGCGAGTCATGCCAGCGAGAAACGCGAGAACTCAGATGAGCAAGGTTTTCACGATGAAAGTGATGAGCATCGCGTCCTCTGCGGGGAGAGAACTCGCGATGAGAAGATGGCAAACATTTGCGTAGCCCACAGAGAGACTGTTGGGAGAGGATAAATCCGAGAGTCCGAGGAATGTCCCCCAGATCCCATTGGTCACAAGGATGTAGGTGGGAACTCATGGAAAGAGCACCTCTGCCTTGTACAACCTGACATAGTGTTGGAGGATGAAGACGCCGCTTCATCTATGGCGGAAAAACATCTATCGGCTGCGCAGACAATCGTTGCAGCCGGAGGAAGCCCTCAAGATTTCGCGCTTTCACTGAGGCATGAGGGCAACAAAAATGCTACTGATTTCCATGTTGTGAATGAATAACACGGAAAGGTTTAGAACCAGTCGCTTAACCTAACCGGGTGACTTCTGCCGAATTGCGTGGAGTTTTTCGTAAACCGAAATACCCAGCGCCGGTAGGTTAGCTCACCGTTCGATCCCTTTGAATTTACCTTTCACCACAAATCATCCATATTTTTCGCTTTCTATATTTACGTATTGACATTGTAAATACGCCGTTGTATATTGATTTATGCTAATCGAATATGAGCTCCAAGGAATCCAATTTGAGTGGGATAGTCACAAAGCCGAAATCAATCTCCAAAAGCGTGGATTATCCTTTGAAACCGCATGCGAGGCTTTCTTTGATCCCTTTGTACAAGTTACAGATGTGGAGGAAGTTGATGAAGAGTTCCGCGAGGCAATCATTGGAATGACCGTCACTTGGAAGCTTTTATATGTAGTTTACACTATTCGAGACGAAGAAAGGTTTCGTATAATATCTGCAAGACCAGTCACTAAAAGTGAAAGGAAAAAATATGAAGAATATTGATCTTAAAAAACGTTTAAAGCGAAATCGTCCGATGACCTCGGTTACTATTAGAATACCCGAGGATGTTATTGAGGATCTTAAACGTATTGCCCCGCAACTTGGATTTTCCGGTTATCAGCCATTGATTCGAGCATACATTGGCCAGGGATTACGGCAGGATTTAGCAAGATTGGAAGGGCAATTGAACGTCGAAAAATTCATCAATAGTCTTCGTAAACAGGGCGTTGATAAGACAACGATTGATGAGGCGATCTCTGAAGCCGGCTAAAAGCGTAATATCGAACAACAGCTTGGAGTCAGTCGCCTAAAGCAGTGCCGATTTTCAGCGTTTTGGTTTTTAAATAGTACTTCGCTGATATGGAGTTTTTGCCTGTTACCCGGCGCTGCTCAAGCTCGGCGTTAGGCCAGCGACCATATTTCTGCTTAAATCATAAAACAGGGGATTTGATTATGGACCTACTGGAATATTATGCAAAGCAGAGTTCATTTACCGACCCTGGAGAATTTGGTATAATGTTTGCTGATCTGCCTCGAGACATACCAGATCTATGCCAAGTTGCACAAGGTTTGATTATCCACTACATTGACGGGGAAAAGCTTTTAAATTGTGCCATCCCAGAGGAAAGGCTTCCGGAGGTTGACATCCGTTATGTAACGAAGATGCTGGCGCGTATTAAGGAATTAGACGATCGGCCTTTAACTGAGGCACGTTCTCCAGAAAAGCGTCTGATAGGTTGTTGCCGTGATTTTGCAACCCTTTTTTGCGCAATGACGCGTTACCTGGAAACTCCTGCTCGTGTCCGAATTGGGTTTGGGGCATATTTTATTCCCGATTTTAACCAGGATCATGCAATAGTTGAGTGTTGGGATAACAATGAGAAATGTTGGCGGCTTATAGACCCAGAAATAAGCGATCTCCATATGGCTGAATACAGTATAGCTTTTGACCCGCATGATGTTCCCCGAGACCAGTTTATTCTAGGGGGCCAGGCTTGGCAAATGTGTCGTTCTGGTCAGATAAATGCTGATAAGTTCGGTGTAGATCCAAAATCAGAATTTAGGGGCTGGTCAGCAATCCAACACAAACTGATTCAAGATTTGGCCGCTCAGAATAAAATCGAACTATTGCTTTGGGACGTCTGTGGTTTGATGGGGAGGAGTCCATCAGAAGAAGAATTGGACCTGTTGGACAAGGTAGCCGTGCTCACCCAAGCTGGTAATGAAGCTTTCTCGGAAATGCAGGCGATTTATGAAAATGAGCCTAGCTTAAAAGTGCCGCCTGTTATTATGAGTTACAGCCCTGCTTCTGCTCCAAGTGAGGTGATGCTGGGAATATAGTCTACAAATTTATCACCATCTCTACAAAAGCTTAACAAATCTCACGCCATCACTTAAGAGGGTATTAAGCTTTGAGCAGAAAGCTGCCTAACCAGCCGGGTAGTGCTATAGGGGACATTCTCGGATTTACGGTTTATAAAAGCCGAATTATTTGGTAACGGAATGACATGCCAAGAAAAGCCCGTATAAATGCTCCTGGAGCTTTGCACCATATCGTTGTGAGGGGAATTAATCGAAGAAAGATTTTTTTTCGGTCTTACTTTCAAGGAGTTATTGACTAGCGGAAAACAACGAAAAATGGTACACGCTCGCAGTGTGCTATGTTATTGGGGGACGCGAGAACTTAGGATGAGCGCGGTCTCGATATCGAAAAAACTGAACATCGCCTCCTCCACGGCGAGCGAGTCGGCGATAAGAGGACGGCAATTCGTTGACAAACACGGATGGTAGCTTTTGGGAGAAAACAAATCCGAGAATCCGAGGAACGTCCCATAAAGGTCTTTACTAATTTGAAATTTGTTTGAGGGAAGAAAAAAGGAAGAAAATTCAAAAAAGGAAGTTTTATACCGCCGGTTATTGGGGACAATTCACCGGCTTATAGTTGGGAACTTTTTGCCCGGCGTTAACAATATCATCGGGGTAATTTAATCCTACCATCTTTTAATTTTTTACCAGTCACTATTGTTACAGGCTTCTCTCCCTGTATATCTTGAACATCATAATTTCCTTTATAATCCCTAATAACATTGATCGAATTATCATCGGTTTTTACTATAAGAATTAATTGCTTATCTTCACTGACTCCGAAATATAAATTTTCCTACAGGGTCATTCTGGAGTTAGATTCTATAACCGGCTGATATCATATTATAAATTTAACACATTCACTCATAATTGTATCAGTATTTCAGCGGAAAAATCAACTGCAAGATTTCTAACCCATTGAT
>Ga0209454_1000443_pt1 | contig 22036 bp, 16 predicted proteins | sample WorMetHERISLAND1_2_FD_187400 | JGI IMG/M metagenome (GOLD analysis project Ga0209454, IMG submission 187400) | Marine gutless worms symbiont microbial communities from Max Planck institute for Marine Microbiology, Germany - Olavius geniculatus... | ecosystem: Host-associated > Annelida >... | reverse complement strand
CACCGTGTACATATACAGTACTTAAACAGCTCACCTGTCTGCCGACCGTTACCCATCCGAGTAGTAAAAAACCACTTGACAGCGACCCGACTGGGAGTCGAACCCATGACCTGTCGATCGTAAGTCTGACACACTACTGTTACACCGTCAAGCCTCCTCGTACCTCGGCGTTGAGGCGTGCAGCGTTCTGCCGCTCTACATCGCGGTCCCTGAGCGCCTCGTCTAGATCAGCCTGCAGCTGAGACTTGTCCGCCAGCCACTTGCCTCTCTCGCCGTCCATCTCACAGCGCAGGTCGACCATACTCTTCTGTACTTCACACAACTCCGCAGCCTTCTGATCCAGCTGCACTCACATACCAGCACATCCGCACTATCGCATTACCGAAAGCAAACATATAAATAAATGCTGCTCGTTGGGTAATTTTAATAGTATTTTGGTTACATATTCATTTTACTGACTACACATAACAGTGTACTTGATAAAGTAAGTAAAGACTTATAGTAGACAACATTTGTGCTTCACTCTTTTGTATTTTGAGTAAAAGATATCCTTCAAAATTACTCAAGCTAATCAATGACATTATTTGATATAACACTCGACAATAGAACTAGAAAAGTAAACAAGTAAATTGATAGGGCACGTAGCGTCCGCAAGAGGTCTGCCGAATCTGGCTTTTTGAAACGTCCATATTAAGCATGTCTATCTTGCACAATTATATCCTGGTATTAAACGCAATTCACTTGCACTCAAAGTGCTGCAAAATAAAGATATCTGATGACTGCTGCAAACCTGTTTGTTTTTCTTCTTCATTTCCGTCAACTCTCCGTCGAACTCCTTCTTCTGCACGGTCAGTTTGTCCAGCAGTTCTTGTCGGTCTTTGACACGCGTCTTCTCAGCGTCCATCAGTTGTTTCTGCAAGTCGCTCAGCAAGTCCTTGTTGCTCGTTGACGACTTATCGCCAGTGCTTGCTGCCGTGACGTCTGCCGCCGCTGAGTTACGTCGAAATGGTGCCGGGGTTGATCCCGGTTTCACCGCTGGACTGCTGCTGCCGCCGAACTTCTCAAACTTGCTGCGGAAGTCCGACATCTTCTGATTGCTGGTTTGAGTCGGCGTTTTGTCCTCCCCGCTGCCAGCAGCAGCAGCAGCTGCTGCAGCTTTCTGCACCAGTCACACGTCAGACATCAATTAGCATCAATCAGTTTCCAGCCGAACGAACTGAAATAATGGTCATGAATACAACTGATTCCATTTACGAGTGCTTTGCGTCGACATTTTTTCTCTTTAAACGTCTAAAAACGATGCAAGAGCAGCACATTTGCTTGTACTAATTTTAAATAATTGTAAAACATTTCGAGCATGAAAATAACCGTTACATAAAGATAGTTTATCATTGCGCTGAAATTTATTGTATGGTTAGGCCTATTTATTTATCTGTGCATGCAAGAAGCACATACAACAGGTTAAAATTTATATGCATCTATTTTCAAAAATTTCAAAGAAACACACTAAACATGCTTACAGAAGCCGGTTTTTCCTCTGCTTTGCTTTCAGTTTTTGTCGACTGAGTTTCATTCGAAAGTTGTTTTACGCGGTTTTCAAGTTCCTTGCGTTTTGCTTCTTCTGCCGCAAGTTTTGCTGTTAAGTCCTCCACGGACTTGTCCAGTACCGAAATACGCGACTTGTATTCATCCGCCTGAAAGTCAAATAAATAGAATCACGGTTGGGTGCGCCGCGCACGCTCTGTAGAAAATAAACGCCAACACTGCAAAAAGTTACGGAGAGAAGAGAAGACAAGATTTACTGGTTGCAAAGTAAACAAAGCACAAAAGAATAATCGAAACGACAATCAGCTAATCACAATTGTAATGTTATCTACTCTTTTTTGCTATGATGCACAAAGCGACCAAATAAAACATAACTTATTCGCGACTAATATATAAGTCTCTACAGGCATGAAATTCTGAAACTTGCGATTTAAATAATGTACACGTTGAGTTTATATTCCATTCTGCACTCTGTCTTGCTTATTGTTTTCCACCGTTCTTAGTTAAATAAAGAGTGCAGTAAAACCGAGTTGAGTCAGAAACCTGTCTGTCGTTCTTTTTCATCGCTTCGCGTTCTTTATTCCACGCGGCGAGTTCTTTCTCATAGCGAGACTTGACGTCTGCCAGAGCTTTCTTTGACTCGGTGGCTGCCGCGTCGCTGTCTTTCTTCTGCGACTTGAGCTGTTCCTTGCAACGACTTACCTGCGACACGACATTTCGCACTACTTTGAGCAACCACGCACACGACTAAAATCCAGACAACGATCCTTTTATATGGTGCACTGGCTGCGTGGAACGATCTGCCACCGTCGCTGCAATGTAGGCCTACTTGTGACTGCGTGTTCTAACCAGAACTTAAAAACACTACTACTTCAGCGAGCGTTTTATCTCTGATTCGGTTTTTAAATTCGTACATTATCCTTAGGTTTTATCTTACCTTTTAAGCACATATTGTACACCACTGGCCATTCTTGTGAGTGGTTACTTTTTGATTGATAGATTGATTGGTTGGTTGATTTATCGATTACTTGGTGACAGAGTTTTTCGCCACAACTCGCTGCCAGACGATATCAGTGGCTTCTATCCCCCCAAATCTAGAATCAAAATCGGGCGCAACTTTGCCCCACTTTTTGGCTCAGGTCTCCCTACTTTCGGGCTTAAATTCCCCCACTTTCGAACTTAAATTCCCCACTTCCCTCTTGGGCTTGGGAGAAGTTTTGTTAAGGATGTAAATTGTTCAGTAAAAATAGGAGGAAGTCTTGTTGAAAGTGTATGTAGACTGCTCAGTAAAAAAATTGGGAGGGGAGAATTTTGATATACATCTTTAACAACCCTCCCCCTATTTTATGGAAGGCCGGCGCAAGCTGCGCCCACCAGGTATAGGATTAGAAGCCACTATCATCATCGCAACAACACGTTTTACTTATTGGCGCAGAATGAAAACATTTCTGTTTTGTAGGTCAACACATTGTGTATTTCCAGACAGTCTGCTTTTTGTTTTATCGTTTGATACTTTTGGTTTTAGATTCATGGTTTTTTTAGCGTATATAAGACCATCGTGTAATCATGCGATATACCTGTTCCTCCAGTGACTGCACTTTCGACCGATGAAGCTCTTCGAGATTTGATTTCTCCGTCTGGAAAAGCCGTTCCTGCTTCTCAAGACGATCGGGCAGGTCATCGCCGGATGACTTCTGGTCGGATTTTAAACTCTGTGTCGAAGTCTTCTGAGATGGTACAGCTTTGGAAGCAGCTTTCTCTTGCTGGACCGGAACGACGACGACGTTGGAGCTCGTCTTCGTCTTGCCAGTTTCTCCCTGCTCAGTGCACATAAAAATTAAAACTCTTGCTACTTGCTCATAGTAGCCATATGATGGGTAATTTATCAAGCTCACGAATTGCATTCAATAAAAAGCAATATTTGCGTTTTCCATCAAAAGCTATCAAGTGATGAAGAAATTCGAAGTTACTGTCCACTACTGATTAATGTGTTCATATTTTATTTTTTTAATGCAAATGAGAAAAAAGCCGATATAATAACAGTTCAAAAACAGCGTCGTCAAGTCGCCAGAACTTATTGTACTGTATGGTGGACACAAAAACATTTTGATTTACCTGAGATTTAAGGCTGTCAAGCTCGGCCTGCAGCTTTTCAATCTGTTTCGTCTTTTCTTTTGCGTTCTTCTCCATCTCGTTCTTTTCGGTTGTTCGTCGCTGCTCGGCGTCGCTCATCTCTTTCTTCAACTTGCTGACTTCATCGCTCAGTTTCTGCTTTTCTTTAAACAGAGTCTCTTTTTCAGCAATTAACTTCTTGTTTTCATCACCAGCATCAGCAGTCGAGGTGGTCTTTTTGCCAAGTGTTTTTGACTGAAGCTTGTCCCGTCCTTCGTCTTGCTCTGACAACTTTGCCTTCATTGTCTCGAGTTCTTTCTGAAGCTTTTCGTTTGCGCTGGCAGCATCGCTGACCTCCTTCTTGCACTCAGCAGCCGTCTTATCCAACTTCTGCTGCAGTTCTTGAACTTTATCCTGAGTTTTCTTTGTCTCCGCCTCCAGTTTCGACTTTTCGGCCTTAACCGATTTTATCTCGGCTTCTTTCTTGTCTAATTTGGCTGTCAAATCCTGGACCGCTTTTGTCTTCTCCGTTAGCTCCGACGTTTCTTTGCCGAGAAAGGAAAGTTTTGATTTGGTCGCTATGCTGTCTTTCTGTTTTGATGGTTCTTCCTTGTTATCTTTCTCTTTTGACAGCGCTTCTTTTTCTTTCAAAATGGCGTCTTTTTCTTGCTGCAGCTAAAATGCACAAAATAATAAATAAATAATTTATATGTAATTGTAAGAAACAACCAAATAAGTAAATAAAGTAATGACTAACAGTTGTTTTTAACTGCCGTCTAAGAGTTTAATTGTTAATACCCATTAAAGAAACACTTAATTGACAATTTATGTTACCGATTCATTAATATGTTGAAACTTGAAAGACAAATTGATATAGTTCACATTGCCTACTTGATAAAATATTTATGCTGCTGGTTGTTGCAAATAAATTACAAATGCAAAAACAGACAATTTACAACAGTAAATATATAGCTTGGATTAGTTCAGTAAATTTGCATTATGCTTAGTTTAAATCAAAACTACTTACAGTTGTATACACGTGAGCTATTTCTAGGCTACCTTATCGAGTTTTCCACGAAGCTCCGCTTTCTCTTTGCTACAAGATGAGCATTCTCCACTTGTCTTGTCATTCTACGACGCAATTTACAGTACGTTTACAAGCAGCAACTACATACACATGCACTACAATATGCTGAAGAAAACACTCAGTTATTTAATTTCTTTACTTAATATAAATTAGCTAGGATATCATTGTGTGAAAACAGTTACCTAACCTGTGGATTACAACAATGTTTTCCACAGCGTTTTTCACAATACTGAACGGCAGCGCTTAACAATAAATAACTAGACTTAAAAAATATAAAATAAATCGAAAATAAATTCTAAAATGGTGACAATGTTAGACTGCAGATAACATAAACCTACATAGCATGTGATAAAGTCACGTTCAATATATTTATATTATATTCAACACGGTGAATAAAGTTGAATATAATATAAACGTGTCGTGTCGTAAGTTACCGCCGAAGTCGCAGCTCCGAACTTCGCGGCAGGTTTTAGCGCGACTTTATCTTTGTCCTTCTTGGCGTCTGCTGACGACTGAACAAGATCTTCATACTTCTTCTTCCAGTCCTTCACTTGACGCTCGAGTTCCTGCTTGTCCCAACGCCAGGACGCTGGTTCTTTGTCCTTCCAGCCGGATGACTGCGGCACAGACGACGACTTTGACGTCGTCTCCTTCTGTTTCACACAGACGACAATGTCAGTTAAGACAGAGTCTGCATTCCGCCTTATCAGCGGCCCAATTAAAAGTACCCCCTCTGGTTTTTGATATAGCTGCATCAGAAATTGTTTTTTTAAAATTTTTTTACCTGTATACTCTGCCGCAAATCTGCAATTACGTAACTTAATCATTAAAATCTTATCAAATCTCAAACGCGTCGCTACACTACCTTGTGAAATATAATCAACTTTAAAACACGTGACTTACAAAGTGACTTGCAGTATTCTAAAGCTGATCATATTTTACGACTCGTCTAAAAACTATTTTCAAAGTCACCACTAATATGGCTATTGAAAGAATTTTGAAAATCGATTACTACTTGTTAAACTTATGAACACATAAAAGTAAAAAGTTAACTTTTTCACAAACCACACAGTATTTTAAGTTTTATTTAAAACAGAGCCTATAGTTAGCAATAACATTAATAAATAAAATTTAAAATTTTTTTTTAGCTTTAACTTGATTAAATACCTGTTTAGAATCCTTTGTGAGACTATCATAGTTCCGCCTAAGTTCGTCGTAGTTTTTCTGCAGTGTTTCGACGTTTTTGTTCTGCTCTTGCGCTGCCTTCAGCTCACTCTGTGACCGTTTCAGCTACACAGAAAACAACACAAATCAACCACTCTGGTTTCTCACATCATAATTTCATAGTGTACAAATTCAGACGAACAAGGCCGCATATTTCACTGTTCCAAAACTAAATAAAATGTTGCAATCGGGCAATTACTTTCCGCAGCATTGTGCATCATACAGTACTTTATTCATTAATGGCTCACGGATTAATAATCAATCTTGTGAATATGCCGCTCTATCAAATGTTTGAGAAATGAAGATATAATCATATTAATCAACGATTATTGTTAATCTGTGATTAGGCCAAGACAAAGTAATTTCATAGTTAATTGAATGCAATTACTTCTGCCTCAACGTCGGTCGACTTTTTCTTGAGCGCGTCCAACTGTTTCTGCGTTTCGTCCAACTTGACTTTGCAGTCCTTCGTCTTTTTCAACTCGATCTTCGTCGACTCAAACTCTTTGCTGATCTTTGCAAGCTCGTCTTGGCTTTTCTTAAGATCAGCCTTACTCGCCGTTAGCTGCAAAGAGACGAAATGTTTGCGGTAAAATAATGTTTACAGTTAAATGATTTAATTCTTATACACTTCTGGTATAATAGTTTTAAAAAATTAGCTGTAATAGGGAAGTACTAATACTTTTTTTCATTTTAACAGACAGACGTTTCTAATGAAAGGCAACCGGTAAGAAACGTAATCTCAATAACAATACGATAACAGATTACGTTAATCGTTTAAAAACAACAAGAACAGTGTCCGTTTATAAACCTGCCTAATGAGTTTTGCGCAGAAACCACGCTCTATTTCATATTCTATTGATTTTGTCAACCTACTTAAAACTAGGTGAAAAACAGCATCGTGCAGAATTTATACAGAAAGTACATGTATGAAGGAATCGAATAATCAACCTGTTTCTTCATGTCTTCTTTGTAAGTGTTCAGTTCTGCCTCGGATTTCTGTCGATCGTTCAGAGCCGCTTCAAGCTTTCTGTGTTCTTCGGACCAGGATTTCTCAAGCTCTTCGATCTTTTTCTGCACAGCACAAAGACAACAGCATCGTAAACTGTGAAAAAAAAACATCAATTGGAAATTAGGTCCGAAATATTAAAAGGTACCTAGCTTGTCGAAAAAAACGACTGCATGCCATTTTAAATGCAAAAACAAAGCTCACGCAAATACGATGCTCGCAAACTGCAAAGACGCCATAGCAAATGCAATATGAAACCAATTAAACTTTTTAATGAATTTCTGCAAACTCAGCAAGTGGTTTGAGTAAAATACTGAAACGCCGCTAAATTTCCATTTAATTGTTTAGCTTATAGGTACTAAAACAATGCACTGGTTATTACAAACTAGAACAAAAAAAATGCAAAAACGCTAAAAACAGTTTGCATGTAAAGGTAAAGTACTGTGTAAAATTAGATAACGCCAGCTTCACGGATATATCTCACAACTATAAGGACTTTCAAACGTTGTCAGTGGTTGCATTTATCCTCAAAACAATACACACGAGCGTGAAAGTGAACGTTTAATCCATTGCCGAGACATATTATTAAGTACAGAAGCAAAACATATTCATGTAAATAGTATAAAATAATTAAATACACAAATATGACCCTAAAGCATTGGCTAAAGAAAGGCGGTTGCAATCAATTTTTGGACCACCCTCCCTGCACAGTAATGGCAGCACGTCAAACTAGCAAAGATGTCGGCAAATTATGCGGCCGTCCGCCTATAGCTATACACTTCACTGCACTACCCGAACCCTAATTCTGAATTTCGAACTATAAAACTGAAAATTAACACAATAATTATCATTGCACTAGATAACCTTCACACCGATATAATTTTTTTTCTGCGGCTTTTTGCTGTCGAGTTAGGAATCCGTAGTGAAGACTGCTATAAAATAAAATACAGCAAATTTGCAACACGTTACAGACTTGCTACTTGTCTACTCGCCAACATTACATGTTTCCAATTCACCCATAAAACATTGAAAACTAGCTTAAAAGTCAGAAACAATCGCGACACAATCGAAGCAAACGCTGTTGTCACATGCTCTGACATATATAGGTCTAACATACCTCCAAGCATCAGTCATCGCATACAGCAACTATAAGTAATAACCAGTTTACGCTTTAGTCCAGCTTTTATCGTGCTATAAAAGTCAAACGTGCTTTACGCATGCAAAAGTTTACAAACGGAAGATGTATGTAGAAATTGTTTTGAGAGCGGAAACGAAAAATAAAGAGGTGATGGATGGTAAAATGGTGCTTCTAAAATTTCACTCCTCATAAACATCTCGCATCTTTCAGACTAATTGAACTGATTTCTGGACTGCATGCAGGTCTTTCTGTTTCCGTTTCGTCTAAAACAGCTTTAGTTCTTTTAGTTTGCGTGCTAGATCCGCAATGCAAGAAATCATGCATCATATCATATCATATCATGTCATAGCGGAATGTATGCTGTGTCATGCGGGAGCGGGCAAGTACAAGACTTAGTATAAGACAGCGAGCACGGCGCACGGCACACGAAACCACCGCACACGGCATTGCAATCAGCATAATATCACATCGCAGCACAGCATAGTGGCAACGCAGTCGTCAACAACTACTTGAATGTTGGAAGCGCCTGTAGACGTCAGCTGCTTCTGCAGCATGTTTCTCTCTTCGTGGAATGTATTCAATTGGATTGCTTCGCCGCCTTGCCCTACAAGCATGCATAGTCACAGTAATTTGTATTAATGTCGATTTGTCGTCCGGTCTCGTAGTATAGTGCTATTAAGGCTAACATTATCTTATATCAAAATGTTCAGTGTCGTAGAATCAGGAAATAAATAAAACGAAGAAATCCGGTGCTGCATTTGCTAGCGTAATGAGTTGTTTTACAGTAAATTACCAGACATAAATAAATGTAAAATAATACTTTTAAACCTAAATTAACTGTTGATATTTTTTGTAAACCTATTTACTGAATACGTAATGAGAAGCAAAAGATAGAAGCAGCTGGCAGATGAGGTTGCTCTTTGACAGCAGACAGAAAAAAATTCATTGCACTCTCCTGATAATTATCTACAGCTAAGGAAAGTATGTCTAAACGTCAACGAAAAGTAATTAAATAGTCGTTACTGCTAAAATACGCTGCAGTAATGAACATCACCATCATCCAGTAGCAGCTAACCTTGATCAGTCGTCGAAACGTCGTGTGGCCGCTGCAGTTGGTCCACAAGTCTGCGCAGTCGTTCGCACTCCGCCTGCAGACCAATCGTCGTCGTCGCCTCATCACCGCTCGTCCTTGCCGAGTCTTCACTGCCACTCGCACTGTTGTCGAGCTCGACTTGGGCCACTCTGTGCCGCAGCTGACTCAGTTCATCTCGACATCGATCCAGCTCATCGCTCCCGGACATCCTCTGACCGACACTAGTCATCAACCGGGCCACGGCCTCGTCGATGTCGCAGCTACTCGACGGCGACGGTTCCACCTTGGCTCGGAGGTATTTGACGGCGGTCAGAAGGTTCTCATTGTCCGTGTTGACGGCGTCCAGCTTGCGTCTCAGCACGCCGATCTCTTGCTCTGCTAGCTCCATTTGCAGTCGGAGCTCCACCTCGCGCTGTGTCGGCGGCTCCGCGTCACCGGACTTCGACCTAGACGTGCGTTTCACCGAAGTCAGTTTGCGCAGCTGGAGGTTCATGCTCTCAATTTCCTCCTCGCAGTCGGCCAGCTTCTTGCGCAGCGTTCTGTTGGCTTCCTCGGCGAAGCGAAGTTGTTCGCGCAGGTCGTGTTCGCGCTCCTCGCTGGCGGCGAGGTCCCGGCTGAGTTGTGCCGCGGCCGCAGCTACGTCCGCACCGAGGCTAGACCCGGCGCTATCGCCGCCGACCAATGACCCATCTCCGGCCAGCTTCTCAGCCTTCGGCTACGCACCGCAGCATAGTTGTCACGCTCGAAAGAAAAAGTTTTTAAAAGTTCGAGAATGTTCGCAAAAATTTTTTTGAAATAAAGAAGTTTGGAAAAGTTTGAAGAAGTTCGATATCTGCCCTGAGTCCAAATTGTTAAAATCAGACCACTACAACAATAAGTGAGGTCCAGTTTTGCTGTCACTGTAGTTCGGCATAGTTAGCTTGAAATTTCCAAATTCTGGCCTGATACTTTGGTATTAGGCCTAGACTAAAGTCTTAGCAAAGCTTGATGACACCCACTATTCTTAGCAATGCACTAAGGTTCACAAAAGTCTGCTAAAGTTTAGGTTCCATGGACACTCCGACTGAAAATTGTCGTCTGAAGACTCGACAATAATATCTTTATTATGCTTGATTTGACTGTGTCTTCTTGTAAACTTTATTTTATTTACTGTAAAGTTCACAAAGTTCGAACGTCACAACTATGCACTACGGTGCACGTCATCACTTCGCCAATCCAAACCCAATTAAAGTACATGCAGGCCTATGGGTAATTCTTTAGTGGTAAACATCTATTACAACAAAAACATAATTGAATCGATATCGAGGAAGTGTTAGTCTGTTATTGCATTTTCTAACCTTCAGTAAGTCGAGTCGACCTTCATACTTGAGTTGTTCTCGCAGTTTGTGCAGCTGTAAAGCATAAAACGGACAGTATTATTAACCGCATACACGCAGGAACCAACTAGATTTAATACACTACAGTACTACATACAAGTATTCGCATTAACCGACAAATTCGGTTTTATAATTAAACGTACTGCTGTTTTGAAAGAAACACAAAAACATTCAGTTTAATTCAGTGTGTCTGTGGTTGCGTGGTCTGTGATCGCTGGTTGCGTGCTTTCAAACATCACTCAAAACAGTCCATGCCTTACACGTCGACGAAACGACAGTCGACGTCGGAATAGATGGATAAACGCAGTGGTTTGCGAGGAGCAGTTTCACTGGTCAGGAATGGCTTTGGATGCGCGTCAGCGACGAGTGAGGAGTAGCAGAGAGCAGTGGGGGAAAGATGCCGGTGCAAGCGATCTGTGGACTGCGTGCTTGCCCGGCGATTAAGTAATCAATCAACAGCAGACATTTGCGTCCGCTTCTTGGATGCCACGCAAAGTGCAGACTGCAGACTGCAGAGCACGCGAAGAACATCAGCACAGACTGAGTCCAGGTTTCTTTTTACATTTTACGCCGACTTGAAACGACGAGACCTGGCGGAATTAACAAAAATATTTATAATTCATTCGTATATTACTCATTTAACTTTGCCAGTTATTCAGAGTTTTGTTAAATTTTGTGTGCAGAGCGCATTAGTAACGTTAGAAATAATCTGCTTCATACCAATGTATAACAATTATAGAGACGAACTCAACAAGTGCGCTGATCTAGCCTATAGGCATATAGCTTCAGACATCAGCAAATAAAAATTGAAAAACGATACAACAGTGGTCCGAGAACTAGAAAATTTCTTTCAAAAATATGTCGCTCAGTGCTAACATATTACGCGACAATCCACTTAAACCTGCGCAACCCATACCCATTTTCATAACTCTGTCCTTGTGACTTTTTAAGCTGAAAATTGACACATTGGTTACTTGTGTTCCGAGTAACGTTCACACCAATTTTCGTTTCTTTGCGCTTCTTCGTTTTCAAATTGAGAGACCGTACGAAACAGACGGACGGACAAACCGACCGGCATGACATGCAATGCGGCCTTTCAGGCATAAAACTGTGACGACAGAAAGTCGTATAGATCGGACCTCGTTCTGGGCGGTGTCGAGTTGATTCTGAAGGCAAAGTCTGCGTGACTCAGACTCATTGAGCGTGTTCTTGACTCGGTCCAAGTCGTCCTGATGTCTCTGACGTCGTTCCTCGGCACGCATCAGGTCATCGTGCAGTCGAACCGTTGCTTCCTTCGCCATCCGCAGCTCTTCTTCTAACAGCCGCAACCGACGCTTGTCGTCCGACCTGCAGCCATATTCACCAATCTCACGTTTATGTCGTTCACGTGTGGACAACTAAAATGGGTCTGACAAACAATATATCAGCTTATACTCTGAGTTTCCAGCTTTACCTTTATGAAAAGTCGCAACGCTCGATTACTTCCCAGTGTTAGAACTGTTTATCATACTGTAGTCTGTAGGCCTAGTTTACACCAACGCACGCAACTTGTGTATTAAAAATTTAAAGCCTAAACTAGTTGCTTCGATTTCTTTGTTGTACAACTTGCTGTACAACAATTTGTACAACAAAAGTCTCCAAAAAAACCGACAGCCTTTGACAAATCCACAACGTATTGACACGCCAAGACCTTGTACAACCTCGTGCCTTCCATTGTGTCCGACAAGAAATCAACAAGTCAAAGTAGTGGAGTTTGGGTCTTAACACAGTGTGCAGTTTGTTGCAAATTAACTTCGCATATTACAGCGAAGAAAGTTCACGCATTAAACTGAAGACAGGTGACAGAGAGACCCTTGGAAGCAGTTCTCGAGGCATCTGACGCGCTCTTCAGCCTGTGCTCTCTCGGCCTCTAGCTGATCGCAGCGTCGGTCGGCCTTGCGCAGTTTGAACTGAGCAATGCGACACGCCTTGGCCGTCGCCTCTAGCTCTCGCTGTAATTCACGCAACTCGACCGTCTCCTCGTCGCGGAACTGATCGTGAAGCTCCGCCATCGCCAACTGCAGATCTCGCACCTGTCATACGCACAGAACAACGTCATTCACTACGAATAACTGTCTTAACACGATCTACAGTGTATTATGAAAGTGCAGCGAGGCATAGTACACTGTAGACCGTGTTGAAACGTACTTATTTCATGGCCGTGATCAACGGTGTGTTCTGCCTGGACGCACGTGTGTTATATCAGTCGTCACGCTTGAGTGGAGTGAGATTATATTAACACTTCGAACACTATAGCAATAGAAGGACTAAGTAGGTAATGGAACAAGTCACCACTTCATCATCTACTTTTTTTTATCTTCAGTCTCTCACCACCGCACCGCTCATAATTCAAGCCTGACAGTTATAACGTCCTGCGCCTGCTTACAACACGCACGTCCCGCGCAGAACACAGCGTCGATCACGGTGACGTACGTTTCAATACGGTCCAAAGTTTATTGTGTCCCGTTGCATTTTTTAAACTTCAACACAGCATGCACATTTTAAACCGCAGTTTAGAGTGTGCAAGTGAGTATGCAGTACGTTGAACTTATTTCTTTTACACAATTTGTACAGGAACTTCGTGGTACCTCTTGTTGTAGGTCTTCATTCTCGGCGACGGCGTCCCCGTACCGCAGTTCATAGTCGTCAAGCCGTCGCTTCAATTCAGCAATCTCATTTTCCTCCGCAGCTAGTGACGCCCTCTCGCTCTCGGGCAGCTGCAGGCGGTCCAGCAGTCGCGCCTTCTCAGACTTGAGTCGCTGGAGTTCTTCCTCGAGTTCACTGATGGTGTCGCTGCAGTGTGTCTTCATGCGGTCGTAGTCCGCCTTCTTCGACACCAGCAGGTCCGACAACGCCAACTGCCGACACATATACACAACATTTCCGCATCACTGCTTGTATCATTAAAACATTGTTGTCAGGTCCCACAGCACCAACTGACGCCGCGCCGCCACACAAACACACAGCATCATCAGCATCACTCTCACTGCATCGCTGTCGGTATCACTCGAATACTGGTGTCATTGAATCTTCAGAAACTTTACACGAATCGTTTGCATTTTGCTGTTAAACCGAACGAAAACTACCGAAAAATCGGCGTTATGTATATACAGTAAGAAACTTACAAAATTTCAATAGATGACTGGAAATTGATGAGAATAGTGTGTAAGACATTATACGCTACACAAATTGTAACGTTTGCAGTTTCGTTGCCGTATAAGACTAGTCGCATTGTAATCGAATGCCAAATCTATCCACTAAGACTATCTAAACCTCTTAGGGCAATAGGCCAGATAGACCTAAAATATCACTGTGCATGCAGTTCAGCAGCCGTAGCAACTGATCGCCATCATTACGGTTTTAAGCTGCGTCAAAAGTTTTCACAGACAAAAGATACTGAACATTTTTGAACAAATAACGTATTGCGAGGCTATAAGCCAAAATAGCTGAGGCTTTGATTTGCATAATGCATATTATGCTGCCATCTGCCTGAATGCTGATTTTTAAAGCTAAAAATTAGCACACCGATTACACATAGCCATCGCTTTTTAGCTTTCGAAAACTTCATTACTTCGACGCGCTGTGGAGTGTAAAGTTGTTGTACAACACGTTGCACACGAAATGCACAACTAGGTAAGTATAATCGAAGCAAAAGAGTTCGGACGTTAACTGTATCAGCGTCGACATACACGTCGGCATTATAGTAAAGGTCGATAACGTTGATAAGATGCACTGATGGATGCGAAGCGTTACCTTTTCTCGGTCCATCTTTTCGCAGCGGTCTTCGAGCGAGGCAACCTTCTCTCTCAAGCTGTCGATGAGCATCCGCGTGCCTTCCATCATGGCCTCGGAGCGCGCGGCGTCAGGCTGGGCCGGTGAAACGCCGTTCATCATCAACCTCGGGTCTGAGTCGTCACCTGGACTGATGATGCGACGTCGACGACGACGATTGCCACCACCAGGACCTCCGCCGCCGCTGCCGCCGCCTGGCGAATACCTTTACAGCACAGAACCGACGGAATTGCCAACATATTGTGCTAACCTAACCCTAACTCTAATAAATGTTTACCGTCTGAAGTGAAAAATTGCACACCGTCTGCTCTCTGAAAAAAAGCCTCATTATCATCTTTAGTTTTGATATTTTTTTATTTTCATGTTACAGGAACCTTAGTTGCGGATTCAAAAGGGGAGCCCCCCCTATTAACTGGATGCATCTTATAGCCTAACAAACGAAAATTTTGCACTAAATTGCATTATTTTTGCATAACAGCCCCCTCTCCAAAATCCACCACTTCCACCCCTATTCCAAATTTCTCGATACGCTACTGAGGAACCCGTACGGGACGGACGGACAGACGTACGGGCACGACCCGTATTGCGGCCTATAATAAGATGGCCGCAAAGCCAAATAATACTCACTGAACGTACAACGACATAATTTCACAAGCTTCACAGACCGGTGTTTCCAACACGACTTACAAAATGTCGTCAAAAAGTGGAACAACAAAATCTATAAGCAATGGCTAAAAGTTTTTCATGGTACAGATTGAGCTTTTTCACGTGAACACTCCAAAACACAGAGTGTTGAAGGTTTACACTGAAACATTATCAGTTACTTGGAGCTTAATGAAAGCCGGACAACAACTAAGAAATGAGGCCACCGGCCCAACAGCAAAGCAAGGGCTTGACGACAAAATATGGACTTCAACAGTTTCGGGCTGAACTTTTAAATTCTACTTCAACCCGTGCACGTTAAAACTCTATGAGCTATAAACGCTGTGATACAGCTGCGGTCTGTGCAGACAGTAGTTACAGCAGCTGCCCTAACCTCAACAATGGGTTGTATGAATAAACCCTAGGCCTATAGGCCTGTAATCATGGCGCAATTGAACATGGGAAATTACCGGCGCGTTAAAACACGGCTAAGGTAAATTAGCGAAACATAACCACCGGTACGTCAATATAGTCTACATAATAGACGACCGGCTTCCGAGGTCAGGTTGTGCTGCATAACATCACTGTAGAAACGTTTTGAAACTGGACACATGTCGGACCAGTGCCAACATATTATGCGGCCGTCTGTCTGCACTCTGATTATTAAAGCTAAAAATTACCACATTGGTTATTGCTGTCAATTGAAACGTTTAAATAAATTACGGGGTTTTCGACGCTTTTTAGTTTTTGAGTTAGAAAACCGTACGGGACGGACGGACGGACAGGCAGACGGACGGGCAAGACCCGTAATGCGGCCTGTTGTAAAACAACATAAACCCGAACATTTTCGGTTGTAACGTAAAGAAGGATTATCAGATTTTAATGATTTTTGACACCAATATTTCTGACACAACCGGCGATCAAATGACAGTCCAATTTTTCACCGCACCCATTGTCTGATTCGGTACTACCTGGGGAAACAAAACCAACGAAATACTGCATTTTTATCTCATTTCGCCTGTTAGGGTTTTCCCAGATAGTGCAGAAGCAGACATTTGGCGAGGTGGAAACTAGAACGAACACTTGATGGCAAGTAGTGTCAAAAATGTTTGCACCAAAAATTATTAAAATCTGTCAATCCTTCTTTGAGTCACAGTCGATAATGTTGAGAATGTTTTTGACGTATTTCTGTTCATTTCAACTCATATTTCGTCAGTTCTGCTTTCCCCAGGTAGTGCAGATGTAGACATTGGATGAGGTGAAATACTGAACGGTCATATGATGGCCAGTTGTGCCAAGAATAAATGTACTAAAAATTATTAAAATTGGATATCCCTTCTTCAAGTGACTATCGATTATGTTCGGGATTTTTTTTCCGGACACGGTGTATAATATGCAGTCAGTAATGATACTGGGCGCTGGTGACCTGTCACCTCATACAGAACAAACGAACTGAACTGAACTGAACTCCACAACGAGTTAAGTTGAGTTAAGTTCGTTTTGTACACAGAACTTCAGTTACATGCAAGTCCAACTTGTCATAATCACGAACGCAGATATATCTCCAGCGATAGGGTGTTTACACGATGAAGCAAACACGAAGCAACCATGCAGCAAATGTATTGAACATACACTTGCACGACGTGTGCTCTAAGTTTGCTTCACGTTTACTTCATCGTGTAAACACCCCATTACGGTACTATTGCAGCAGACTTTGGCTGGCATCCATCAGACACCAGCTGTTTGTCACGGCTGCATCCGACCTCTAACTAATGAATTACTGGAACACGTCTAGTGGAAGAACTAAGCGGTTTAAAATTGCCGCCGATGACCGATCCAGTTGGATAGCAACAAAAAATGCCATCTGTGCAGACAGTTTTCGAACATTCGCGTTCTATCGCGAAAACTTTTTACATTTCCGCAAAGTCTGTTTTGCACGCATGCAGAATTAATAAACGACACATTTTCTGTCATGATTATTGGACATTACTTCATCTTGCTTACATGTGTGGTTGAAAGGCTAGAAGATAACGATGTGAGTTGCTTTATTTTGTCAATCAATATATAATGTAATGTTTGGGACAGTTTGCACAACACAAAAATTCTGCTGTTAAAGACAGCAGTGTTACTGTTAAGCGTGTTCCGTCAGACAGCAAAAAATGTTCCGGAAAAGGCGTGGTAGCTGGCAAGCATAAGCGGCGCGCCGAACTCAATACGCTGAACCTGGGCTGAAGACGTCGATGTATGAAGTGGGGAAAGGTATTTCCTTCTCAAGAGAAGTAATAGGCATGCCTAGCAGACTAGCACAGTGGCACTCAAACGACTGCAAACGTTCTGAGCTTCGCTACGTTCTAAAACGAAACGCACCCGGACGAAAATTAACGTTTATTGACGTTTATTGCATAGGCCTAGCAGAAAACGTCCAGAGTCAGCCAAAAGTTTGCATCCCCTATAAACTTCACATCTGCATTAGACATAGGAATGCAGTCATTACACAATTATTTCATTCATCACCGTAAAAAGGACGAAAGTGTAAAAATAACAGTTTATGTGCTAACTTAATATGACGTCAATCCGGTAAGATTTGGTGAGCAATTAACAACATAGGCTAATAAGCCTACTATCGTCGCATCATTATTGTGTAGCAGGAGTTTCGCAGCAGTTTTTTTCTCATAAATTCAGCCACAAATCTTTGGCATCCTATAGTGAGCATTTTGATTAAACCTCGGTCTTTTTACGACGACATTTTGTAAGTAATGTTGAAAACGCATGTTTGTGGCAGCCCTTTGAACAAAAATCAAAAACCTCTCAAACAGAACGACGGATTCCTACGAGATTTTTCATTGATGACCCAAATAGAGTGATTATACGGGTCCACGATTATTTCAAAATTTTCAGTGTATGGACATTTTAAACAAATTATATTCATCGAACACAATAAGAAAGCTTTGTTGTAGTTTTGTTATCAATTAAATGACTAACAAGAAGCCCAGCTATTGCAAGGAAAAATCGACCGTACCGCCTACGTCCGAACTTCCTAAGCCCAGCGTCCGAATTGAAGTCACGGAGAGAAAGCGATTTGTCAGAGGTGAGACAGTTCCATGCACGATGTGCTAACGAAACACAGTCTCGGAAGCTACAATGAACGCTAATAAAACAGACATCGCACGTGGTCATCTCGCCAGGTGATATAAACAGCTACAGAGTAAAGCCCAAATTCCATTATGGGGTGTTTACACGATCCAGCATTCATCCAACTAGCTGGAAGTTCTATGATAATTAGGAGGACGGGCGGGTTTTAACCACAGATTTACATATTAATGATATTGGTGATAGGCATATTGGAAAGCCTATATAACACGTATAGGCCTATCAGCTGTAAGCTAAGCCTAGGCCCGCCTACGCCTACGCAAATCATGAAAGTCCGCGACATAAATCATGTCGTCGACTTTCATGATTTTTGTCCGCGACAAAGTCCGCGGACTTTGTCGCAGACTTGTCACAGACTTTGTCGCAAACATCTCGACATGTCGAGATGGTTTGTGTCCGCGATTTCTGTGATTTGTGTCTACGACTTTCCCCGCGGGGAAGTTTCGGTTAAAGTCGGCATAATTTGGGCTAAAATGAACAAGGAAAATATCAGACCCAGGTTTTGAAATATTTCTCGCAATAAAACGCCTTGCTCGGGAAGACACGCTACAGCCTATAAGTTCCTGTTGCAGTACTAACCTTCAAGGTCATTCAAGGTGAATGATTTTCATGTTATTTGAAAGCCAATATGCGATTTCCTATTAGTGACCAATAGCAACTTAGGCCCTATCTTGCACTGTTTAGCCGCAATAGCGCGTAACCGGCTTCAAGGTCATCCAAGGTCAATGATTTCTATCTAATGTGTTAGGGCGTATGCCACTTCCTATTAGTGATTAATAATAACCTAGACCGTATCTCTCAACGTTTCCGAGATACGGCCACTTATAGCTTTAAACATTTCATTTACAATTGCGGTCAAACCGCTGCAGATGGACACATGGTTACTACTGACAACCGTTCTATCTGATGGTACCATTGCAGACCCCCTATACGACTTACCGTTTAGCCACAATACCGCACGATTGGCATTGCATAGTGCGCTATGACTCTTCAAGGTCATCCAAGGTCAATGATTTTCATCTAATTTGACACGGCGTATCTGACTTCCTATTAGTGATTATTAGTAACATACGCCTTATTTTCTCACCGTTTCCGTGATGTAACCAGTTTTCCGTTGGAAACGCACATTTTTCCTGCTCCCGTCTATTCAATCCCCCAATTTGAAAATGTTCCCTTGGAGTAGATGGTTGAAATTTTGCATGCCCGAGTTTAATACCCATGGCTAATTATTCGTGTAAAAAATTTCCCCTGCGCCCTACCGGTTAGCCGCAATACATCCGTTACAGACGGACAGACGGACGGACAACAACTCATGCCAATTGCTCGACCTTTACCAAAGTACGGTCGGCTAAAAAGCAAAAAAAAGTCTGCGGTGGCCTGCACGCTAATCTCACTAACGGGACGTAGGTTATAAAACGCAGAGTGTAAGGCCAGCTGCTGCTGCTGCGCCTCAGCTGCTGTATCATCCTTCATCAGTGGAATTTTCGTTAACGAAAACGAAAACTGCCAATAACGAAAAAATAACGAATTCATCAATAATTGTAACTGAAGCTAAATAATAAGTCAAAACAAAAATCACACTGTCCTCGACCCGTCGCTATACTGCCTGCACTGCTTGCTAAGACGTTCACAGTTAACACCAAGCGACCCCGAAGTCTGGCGTGCTCAACTGCTTTTTGAGGAAAATCATTGCAGATTTTGTACAGTGTGCTGTAAACCTCTCCAGTCAATGTTATGTAACTTCAGTAATAAATTTTGTCGAAATTTAAAATTTAAACAGTTGTTTATATGCTGATAACTTGAGCTTTTTTCTAGCAGTCTTGTACTTATGTTTTGGCGAAAAATATTAAGCATATTTGCAGGAACAAATCACTTCCGCTGCTATCCAGTAGTTTGTTACTGAATGAATAAATAAATGAATGAAATATCTTTATTGTGCGTTCAAGCTATTAGCAAAATACTACCAAATGTCAAAAAATGTGTGACCAATAGTAATAGCAGCGAAGATATTGAACAACCTAGAGTCGGAGTCGGAGTCGGTAGCAGACTTCAGTGCAACGCCTCCGTTACGTGATTGTTCAGTCTCCCAGTCACGTGTGTCGGCCACGCCCACTCCTCCTGCTGCTGTATCAAACTTCTCGCCGTCTGCTGCTGTAGCTGGTACGTGATGGAAGAGTGAAGTTTCACCACCGCCACTGCCGCCAGTCGGGGCAACTATTTCCGTTTCCGGCGAGCGTTCGACAGCGCCATGCAGCGAGCGCGCGAAGGGCGAGCGTGAGAGGTACTCGACGAGTGGCGACGTCGGTCCATAGACAGCGTCGTCACTACTGCTCACTGATGACGTGGTGGAAGAACATCCGGCCGACGCTGACTGGTCGTAGTCGGGAGGCAGTCGACTTCGCTCTTCAGAGTCCTCGACGTTCTGTGACGCAGTAGTCCAGTCACTGCCACCTTGCTGGTAACTGCTAATACCGGCAGCTGACACGATGTGGATTGGCCTACTGCTGTCCACAGACGACGAAGCGTCGCTAAGCGTTATCGTAGCTTCGACCTTAGAGTGTCCAGCTGCCTCGGCGCTATTGCATGACGTCAGTTCCGGCGGTGCAGTGGAATCATTTCCGGTTGTTGCGGAGGCGCCGTTGTGAAAAGCTGTCGACTGCTGTGGGATCGAGTCTGACTGGTGAACAGCTGTCGTTGCTGGCTGAGATATTGACGACGACGACGCACAAGTTGTGTCTAACGCCGCGCTGCTGCTGCTGTTTGCTACGTCGTCGTTCGTAAACAAGACTTTGCTGGCGGGAACGCTTGCGTCAGACACGTCTTGATCTGGCTGACGAACGGCGCCAGCTTGAGCGGCGTCTTCAGCATTCAGCTTCTCACGGCTCGTGGCGGCGCCCGGCCCTCCAGCTACCGCATCCTCCTGTCCTACGCCGGCCGCCGACCGCTCTACGCTGCCTGGCAGATCTATTTTAGTCACGTCGGCGGCGGCGGCTGGGCGGCCAGCCTTGCCAGACCTTGCTACATCGCTGCCGATGATCTCATCGGATGAGCGCGAGTCAGCTGCTGCAGTTGCAGTTGCAGATGCTGCGCCAGCGTCTGTATCGCCTGAACTACTTCCAACCTCATCAATGACCGACGCACCACGCGTAGTAATTATAGTACTATCGCCTGGCTTCTGAGTATCACTCCATTCCGGCGTCACTTGGGAGGATGACGCGTTACCATGGTGACCGGATTCAGAGCGTGACGACTCAGTCGCTGCTGGCTTGGGTTGAACGGCTGATGCGGAGCTTGCACCGGCGTTCTTGTTGATAGCCGCTGACGAATTTACTGCATTACCGACGACCGCGCCCGGTCCGTCAGCTGCTGTATTTGTTGTCGGCACCTGGGAGGCATCGGCGCCGTGACCCTGAATGTTGACGGCTTTGCCCGTCTTATTGTTCTCCGCAGCTTGCGATAACGCAGCCGCCGCAGCTGTCTGTTTATCTGCTGCTGGTTTGGAATCGGCGATCTGTTCTGGGTTGACATTTACCGGCTTTTTTGCCTCTTCGGTTTTCTTGTCTTTTACATGCCCAGCTGAACTTTGATTTTGTTTTTTCTGCACTTCGCTCTTGGCAACTGCAGCAGCGTCGCTCTTGCCGCCCGCTTTACTTGGTTGACTTTTACTATCAACTTCAGAACGCGTTTTGTCCTTTTCTTTGTCGGCCTGTGAATCCCTGTTTGTTTTGTTGTCTTTTTCTTTTCCGACGAGCGTGGCAGTGTCTCGTTCCGGCGTGGGAGTATTCTTGCCGGCAGTTGTTGGTGTCGTGGTGGGCGTAGAGGAGGGTGT
>Ga0209454_1000442_pt1 | contig 22040 bp, 16 predicted proteins | sample WorMetHERISLAND1_2_FD_187400 | JGI IMG/M metagenome (GOLD analysis project Ga0209454, IMG submission 187400) | Marine gutless worms symbiont microbial communities from Max Planck institute for Marine Microbiology, Germany - Olavius geniculatus... | ecosystem: Host-associated > Annelida >... | reverse complement strand
TATTTTAACGACGCAGGACAGTTTTTTTTCTGGAGACGGACAGCGACCGAAAGCACAGGGCATTTTTTTTATTTTAGGCCCTACCGTGCAGACGTTGCAGAAGGAACAGTGTCGGGTGGCGATTCTAAGCAGACCGACAAGAGTATAACATTTCCGTTGCCTGATGTATAAGTTTAGTTTGCTGTCTGAGTGGTCGGCAGGTGTTGTATTCGGGCATTCTATTGCCGCCGTCCTCCTAGCCGCATTACGCATCTTGTCTGTCTGTCTGTCCGTCCGTCCGTCCGTCTGTCCCTTTACGAGCTTTTAACTCATACACAAAAAGCGTAGAATATGCAGTCAAATGCAATCAACTTCTGTACCCGACCTGACTTCAGTAATGGTCCAGCTTATGGTACGGTTGTCGTCCGCCGTCGTCTGTAACGGATGCATTGTGGTCAAACGGTAGGTCGTAAGGGAAAACTTTTTACACGAGTAATCAGCCATATGTCACAAACTTAGGCATGCAAAATTTTAGCGATCTAGTGCAAAGGGAATATTTTGAAATTCGGGGTTGAATGGAAGAAAGCAGGAAAATGTACGTTTAAAAACTGGCCATATCTCGGAAACGGTGAGAGATACGGTCAAGGTTACTATCAATCACTAATAGGAAGTGCTATGCGCCCTTTCAGATAAAATGAAAATCATCGACCTTGGATGACCTTGAAGGTTACTGCCAACCAGTAGGCCTACGGTCGGCTATCCTAGCGACAGCTGGGCTTTTTGTTGTGTGTACGTTTTGCGGGGTAGGAGTAAACGATGTGCAATTTTCACTTCAAAAGGTCATAGGTCAAAGTCACTGAAAACCAAAAATCTCGCAAAAATCACGCATGGGCTTATTTCGCGTAATCACAGCTCTATTTGGCCTGTATAATTAATTATCTTGAGTGTCGGCGATAGCAAGAGGCTAAGGAGAGCTACATAAATTTTATGCTGAGAGACGGTTATTGACTGTATATTAATTACAGCCAATGTTTGACGCTTATGATGGAGAATTCTAGCGATAACGCGGACGATCGCGCTCGCACATTATGTCGGTACAGGTGCCGACATCTTATCTCGTCGGCGACTCAGACTCAGCAGCGCGTGCCGACCGTGTGCGGCTGCGGAGCCTGGTGTGAAGTGCCTGTGATCTAACGATGGAATCCTTTCCACACGTTATTTCTCACGTCACCACGTTCGCCCGTGTTGAGTGTTATGCGAACCGAGCTATGACAGATGCAAAGCACTTGGTGCGGTCCGCAATTTGCTGCAGAACTACTGCAGATCCTATACGTTACTGCTATTATTTGCCGTGCTGCCATGCATGCAATGTCCGTTGTGGCAGCTTTTGCATTTCGACTGAGCGATGTCGTAAAAAACCAGTTTTCCGCGTCCGTTCATTTCCGCGAATTAGAAGGAAAACTATACCACGAAATGATTCTTGCACGATAAATTAGCCAAAGGTCTAAAATAATTTGCGAATAAGAACTGAACAAGAAGTAAAAAAAATGTTCTGACAGAGAGTAAAGATAGAACGAACATTAACAGTTGAAATAAAAATATACTCAACAGTCAAAGTTTTTTTTGAAAATCCGCCTAACTTTTCTGCTACGCTTATTTAATGACCACGAATAAAGCAGGCTTTTTCATCGAGAAATGAAATTGGACGATAAATGACTAAAATCTTGAAAAAGGATAAGAACTGAATAAAAACTGCATTAAAACAGAATTTTCGTATTAATATAACGCTGAAAATACGTTACTGAAAGGGTGTATATTACAAGATTATGACGTCACATGTTTATACGACGTGGTCCGTAGGACTATATAAAACGTGGTCATTTGCTTCAATTACTTTCGACAATATAAGGGACCACTGCGCGACTGTGATGAAACTGTCTAATGACTGTTGCAGAAACGACCACCTCATTGCTGTAAATTAATAAGTCACATGATACGTTGTAACATTTAACTGCTGCTGTTACTATTTCAGCGAGCACGAACAACGCGAGTCGGTACGGCGACGACGATGACGTGCAGGAGCGAGTGACGTCATCGGACGGCGTGACGTCATCGGGCGTGGCGTCACTGGACATCGTCGCTGCTGCTGCTGAAGCTGATGATGATGATGATGATGATGACGACGACGGTGTACTGATGGCGTCGCTGCTGTGTGTCGGTGCAGCGGTGTGTGTGACGTCCTTGGCGGTGCTCGTGGTTCTGGCGGTCCGTCGAAGACTGTGTGGGACTGGGGCAGACGTTGACAAGCGCGTCGTCGTACCGGTGGAGGCAGCACAACGCCTACTCGCAGTCGCCGCGTCCGCCACCGCACCGAGCCAGGCGATTACACCCCATCAGGATGCGTACTCGTACCACGTCCAGCATCAGCAACCGAATGCCACCGGCGCTCTGTACGCCACCGGCGATAAGTGGACGACAGCGGCCGCGGCGTCGCACGTGACCGCCATGAGACTACTAATCACCGGACATCACCAGCAGTCTGACTTGTGGGCGGCACCCGCGTCCAGTTCGGACACCTGCTTCGTCTGACGTCACTCGCCGCAACGCGTGACGTCAGAGGCCGGATTTCTTCCCGTCGAGAGCCACAGCGGGGCCCGGGAAAACATCTTCGCGGGGTCTCTCTGCGGAGAAAATTTTTAAATTTTTATTTTTAAAATGGGACATTTTGGTGTACTTTATATTTATCAGCCACTGCGGGACCTCCCAAACGTCGCGTTGCCCGTACCCCTCTACCCCGCCCTTTCGACGGGCCTGGCCAGATTAATTGGGTGCAAAAGCCTGTCGCTAAAAATCCGTACAGCGGAGACGCATGTTTTGGACAGTTAAACGTTGCAACTGAGATTGATCGTCGAGAGATGGTACTGGTAACAGGCTCCGCTGCTTATAACGAAGTGTTGTAAAACGGTCATTTGTAACGAAAACACGGACGAAGGTAATTTTTAATAGGCGCAATCGCTGGTCGATGCTGTCCATCTGATAAATCATAAATCATGTTGTCGCCACGTTACTCAAAAGTCGGCTAATTGCGGGTTTCGGCTGAGGGTTCGACCCCCAAATCTCTTTCTTTGGAGATGCAGGTATTTCCATCCATTGGAGCTCACAAGTGTATATGCCAAATGGCATTTAAATCTGTTGAACGGTTCAAGCCTAGGACACACGATTGTGACAGACAGACAGACAGACAGATAGACCGCACTACGGAGAAATATGTAATCCAGCCCTGCGTCAGGTCACTCAGGTGACCTTGACTGTAATGCTCTTATCATCGTCATCATCATCATTACCATTACGATTATTTGTAATATAACAGTTGGTTATCGTTTAATTTTCTTAGTTCTGTGAACGATAAAGCGTTCAGAATGGTTATAATGTGCAGAATATACGCACTTGTGTGGCATGTTAAAACACCAAATATGTATAATTGAAGCGCACATATGCCCTTTAACTTTTTTGTACCGGTAATGCAAAACTTCATATAGAGTTTACGTAATGCTATTATGTTGGCTTACTGTGCCTAAATACGGTGGTATTTTTTTATTAATAGTAATTGGTTTTCGTAATATAGCATGCGAGTAATTAGCAGTCTCAGACAAACACTTAGACCTGCCCAGGAGTGCATAGGAATGTATAAGAGTGTATATATTTATACAATCGATACGATCACGGTAACCGTGTGAACTGTATGACAGTTGCGCAACGTACGTATATACTTTGTTTCCGTTTCGTTGATTTCATTTCTGTGATTTGTCGTGTATAGTTAACGGTTATTGTAGCTATTTTTAGTTGTTCTGTAAATATATGCATTGCAACTCGACGACGAACGATTTTGTATTCTAATTGATCCAGCAGACCAAACACCATGTAGACATATTACATAAACGTTTAAAAATATTTTAAAACGTAAAAAACTTTAAAACGTGGCAGAAGTAAAAACAAATCTTTAAAAGCGTTAAAGAAAAAACGTTGGCCATAATTTCTTTAACTTCTTTCCTAATATTTAATGCTGTCAGTGCAGTATAAGCTACCTGGAACTATACCCTGGTATAGTCTAAGAGACAGAATATTGTTTAATTACAATTCAAGCACTAAACTAACTACATGTAAATAAACTACCATCAGTATAATTTATTTATTCATTTTTGTGGTTTCAAAAGTGCTGATCAAAATTCTTGATAAAAATTTTTTTATGCACTTTTAGTAGAAAAATGGGTGGAACACGAAAGTTGTTGGCTTTAGTAAAAAAGTAAAATATGACGCTATGCGATCAGATATAGGTAACAATGAAGAATACAGAAAGAATGCCATATTTGTCAATATTACGTGCGAAAACTAGTAAGCTCTAAACATAGACGACGAAAGTTCTGACAAATAGGCATCTGAATAGTTGAGACAAAATTTTGCAGTTCTTTCTGTTGAAAGAAAATGTTGCTTCGACGAAAGCCGCGTATTCGTCTCGTAATCGGCCAGGAAATAGCGCATTACTTATGTTGGCGTTCAAACAGCACTTGCTTAATAATTAAACAAACCAAGAGAAAGTTCAAGCACCGAGCATTTGCAATCTGAAACAGCTGCTGGAGTCCAACGGTCAATCGTTAACAATCTCAAGTGTTTACTCAGCCTCGCGGCGGCGAGGTAAGCAAACAAGCCGCTAGAATTGAAAGGTAACTCTGGATCAGAACCAACCCGTATGGAAAACTCCGGCTGGTGTATTACACATTCCAGTATCATCAGCAAATAATCAAAAAAATCCGTTCTTCTTTCGTGCAGTCAAATATTGAAACATATCTTCCTTAGACACTGTCCGTACATTTTTCCATGAACACTCTGGGGATTAAATCCTGCCAGCACTATAAACTGCGTCAGAGGTACTAATCACCACAATGATGGGCCAGCTAGCTCCCCTGCGCCGAACTGTAAAAATATAAGAATTATTAAAATTGTGAAATTGTGAGGCTCCCGAGCTCAGAGGCCGCCCGGCAGTGTAAAGAAAGTCGCGACTCGCAACTCTTCTGTCTTGTCTCTGTTTTGTCAGCACCTTGATCCAGTTCTGCGCTAGACATCTTTGCAAGTTCATGGCTGCTACTCATATAATAGCAAAAATTAGAGACTTTAGGGACCTCAGAACTTGCCAAAAAAACCTAAAATTGACCAAAAAGGGACCTAAATTAGGCCTAATACGAAACCAAATGTCACGACCTTACACATTTATGGTGATTATTGCTCCTATACATGACAATACTAGACATCAAGAATGTGAATATACTAACCAAAGGCATAGTTCAGTTTTAAACTGTTCACTGTAAACACAAACAATTTTCACAAAACAGTTACAACAAATACTACACTGTTAACTGCACACAGGACAAAAAAACACCACAAAGTTTAGACTAGGAATGTGTTTGAAAAACGTTTCAAAGAAACTAACTGCAGAAAATCAAATCACTTTCATGAAACAGTTTCAAAAACAGTTTCAACAAATACTGACACAAGTAATTGCACCATGGTTCCTACTACTCCGCAGAATTCATTTTCCCTCACTTTTCCCTGACTTTCCAGAACGAACTGAATCGTTTACCCTTACTAATTTGTTTATGCGAAATACCAATGTTGGCTTTCAACCGCTTGCAATTGCACTAAAAAAAGTGGTGGAACAGATTTTAAAATGGAGATACAAATAATGTGCAAGCGAAGCGAGCGGAAAAAATCTTTGAAAGCAAAATTTAGTCAGAATAAGTTGAAAAATAGTCAATTACACAAAATTAGAGACTTTAGAGAGCACTTTCTGAGAATTAAGGACTTTTAGGGACGAAGTGTTTAAAATGGAAGTTTTGGGACTTTAAGGGACCAAGTGGCAGCCCTGCAAGTTTGTGCTCAGCACTGCCTATGGCCTGGCGTCTTGAACTTGCTGAAGTGACAACACTCTGAAGAGTAAAGATGAAAAAAGCAGCTTCAGGATGCGAGTGGTTCGGTAGCACTGTAGCCACGCCCACTGTCCGTACACTCGTCGGCGGCGCTGTATTCTGACGTGTATTCTGATGTCATGATGTCGTCATCATCACTCGTCGACCGCCGTCGTCTCGCCAACAACTGTCAATCATACCAACCACACCAGTCAAGCATCTTATTGATCCACATTCGTTTAAAGATTAAAGGTCGTGTATAGTTCTTAGTGGAGAACCCATCGCAGAGCTAGAAGCGTCACTTGCTATATGCGATCATACAGGTAAACGCGCCTCGCCTTAACCCCAGCGAGACAGGCCGGTACTCGATCTACCTACCCCTGAGGGATGGAAGGCTGAGTTGACCTTGGTGTTGGTTTTATACCGAGATGGTTTACCTGTCCGCAGACACCCGTCCAAGTAGTAACCACTTTATAGTGAGTGATCCGACCGCGAGTCAAACCCACGACCTCTCCATTCTAAATCAGACACTTTCCGTTTCGCCACCAAACCACATTGCGTGCCGCTGCGGAAATTCTGTTTTTAAATAATCAAATTTGCAGCGTTTTTTTTCACCAACAGATCACTTAAATATTTACTCTTATTACGTGCGTATGGAGGTTTGGTGTAGTGGTTAACGCGTTGATCTCGATCAACAAAGATACTGCACGTTAGCACAAGGCCAGACGAGTAAACCCTCTCAGTATGTGACCAGCCATCCACTCCTGCACCCAGGTCAACTCAGCCTAGCCATCCGTCCGTGGGTAAGCTCTATGAGTATCAGCAAAACTTGGGACGTAGGTACACCGCGCAATGCACTAGCCACATGCATGGTTTGGCAGTGTAAACACTGGTGTTTGGCTAAAGAAACTGAGATCAACACGGCCCAGTGGGACTTAGGGTTTGAGAAAAACTTTTCGTATGTACGCACTTATTAGCAGAGAACTCATCACCATATTCTACCATATATAGCTGTTCTCTTGTAAACTTTCATCATTAAAGATAGGCTACTTGAGATGCTTCTGCGGTGAATTAACATGCATCATCAACCTGGTGGCGATGAATGGCGGGATGACAGTGACATCGTCGACAACAGCAACGTCTGGCTGCAGCAGCCGAAATATCACCATGGCAACGACGACTCTGTGACGTCATGAGTCTGACGTCACTCCGGGGTGACGTCACACGCGGCCGCCGGCCAATCAGCGACGAGCACTGCAACATTCAGATTACTTTGTTAAGGCGTGTATAAAGCCAGTTCAGGTGCGTTGGACAGAATAAACAAAATGGCAGTTCAGTCTACTTCACTTCGTTCATTCCGTACGCGCATTCAAGTGCCTGCGTGCCGGCGTCCATCACGAAAAACCAAAAAACGTCGTCTTTTTTTACTGTTTTATATTTTTTACTGTTTTGTACATAGCTCAGTATCTAAAATAGCGATATGACATCGATATTCGTTTCCTGCGCCACATGTACGCTGTAGTGAATGTAAACTGTTAGGCTATAGGGTCAATCTATCCTTTACTGGCGAACTAATAAACCCTAAAATGTTCATCCGGATTTAAAGCTTGGCATAGTAATCTAAAATTGACTTTGACGACGTATGAAATGTACTTCTTAGAGTCATTCAATAATGATGATGACGACGACGATGATGATGATGATGACTTTTAAAATAAAACGTGCCAAAATGTCACATTTTAAATCAGACATCGAACACATCTGTCAAATGTGAATGCTTAGATCCATCAAGTCACAAAATTTACCGCTTTCGACTCACTTTTTGGGTAGAATCTACGTCCAAATTGCACTGTCCAACATTACACTCAACTGACTACCACTCTGATTTTGAGAAAAAAAGACTTCAGTTCTACCGAGTTAAAAGATCTAATTTAGTAGAACTGCAGTTTTTTCTCAAAGTGCGTGAAGATAGTACAGGCCTGGCAGGTTGGCGGAGCGCTGGCGATCGAGCAGTCCACTGAACCAAGCCACGTCGACGAGCCACTGTGTACCGGAAAAACACTGTCACGTGATTCTGCACCACGTGACATCGTATCACGTGACCTTGTGACGTCACATGGGCACAGGTGCGTGTTCGGCACGTCATCGTCGTTGTCGCGCAGAGCTGCTAAGTAAGACAAGACGTAAAAAAATTCATGTGCTTCCGGTTGACGTTTGTCCCTAAAAGAAAATCGCTGTCCCAAAAATTTTTACTAGACCGGCAAAAAATTGGTACAGTGCTGCTGCGGAAATTTTGTTTCTTGCATTTATAGTTTTATTGAAAAAAAACTGTTTGCATCTAGTCTGCTATGCTGCAACATTTTTATCTTAGTTTTTTGAGTACTATTCAGCGTGTCACTGTTTTATGAGCAATCATGACAAAAATGTTTTCGTTCTTATTTTGTTGCCAGACTGCAACAACAGGCACAGGAGTTCCGACTTCTTCATGCCGAAGTATAAAATAAGCAGTATATTAGACAGTGACAGAAGAATTCAAGCCAAAAAGAATTCAAGTGTTAAACAGTTACAAAGCAAAATTAATACACATCACAATAACATGAAAGTAAATTCTGTCAGTTTAATGACTTTGCGATTTAAAACAACTTATACAAAAATTGTCATCGAAAGAATGACAGCGGCTCTTAATTTCGAAACGTCCTAAATTCGATTCTTCTCATCAAGTCACATAGGCCTATACCTGGTGTTGTCGTCTTGCTGATGCCAGTAACAGTTTGCTGGCTGTCCGCCTGGCGTCGACACCTAACTATCGCCACCATCACCACCACGAGTAACACGACGACAACCGCGACCACTACAGCGACAACCATTACCAGCGACACGCCCACACCGACGCCATGTTGTGACGTCATGACCGATGACGTCATAACGCGGACGCTGAGCTGGACTGAGGTCGTGAGTGGCGGCTGTCCGCAGTCGCTGACGGTGAGGCTGAGAAGGTAGCGGGCGGCGGGGTTTAAGGCGTGGCCGGGTACAGCCAGAGTGACGCTGCCGCTCAGTGGGTCCACGTCGAACACGTGGTTGTCGCTGTGGTTGACCTGCAGGGCGTAGACGAGCCGCGCGTTGAGCGCCGAGTCTGCGTCGGTTGCGTGCACGCGCGTTACGACGCTGCCGACAGACGCGTCGCCTGACACCCAGACCTGCTCACGCTGCATGCGTCAACATCCAATAGCATTAGCATCATCATCGTCGTCATCACATGTCTGTCTAAAGAAAGTTGACAAATTACAATCTTTTATTTATAATTTGTCATCATCATCATCACTAATTATGTGCTGATCAGCCGTAAATGTCCAACGACTTTTTCTTATTAACAGCAGACAGACATTAAAATGCGTTAAAATGCATTTTTAAAATTTTAAAACAGCTAACCAAACATCGAGAGCAAATGACCTTCATTAACTGATGCTCTTTGAAAAGAAACAGTTCGACAATTTTGGGAGTAAAAACTGTCGAGTAGCGGGTACTCGACGTTTACTAAATTGTCGTTTTGTCGAGTATCGCAACTCGACGATGCGTTAAACATTGAGTTCCCGGAAACTCGAACGAAAATCAACTCGATAATTTTTTATCATACGTGAAAAGTTAAACAGTCGAAACTCAGAAGTCAAAAGGGCACGTACACTAGTGCCCCCTGGCGACGCCAATGGTGCATGGGAAGTCTGTGTACAAAAGCGTTGCTTGGATTGTTAGTGAGTCAGTAGCAGTCTTTGTATAACAGACTTAAAAGAAAATCCCTGACCTTGACCTTTGGGGTCACGTTATATCATTGCCATGTGCAGTTTCCTATAGGTGTATATTTCGCCTGTGGTACCTGATGGAGAACTGTAGGTCTGTTATCGTTGAGGTCGATGACGTCGACGCTGACGTTGACGCACTGGTAGAGACTCGGTGAGTCATGTAGGTATACACAGGTCTGCAGGGTGAAGTACTGGAAGGACTCGTGGTCTAGTGGACGTGTAGTCAGTAGCTCACCGCTGATGCTGTTCAACTCAAAGTCGCGTCCTGCACCGCCGTCACTGCGTAGTGAGTACACCACGACGTCACTTGACTCTACGACGCTTGTGCCGTCACTTGCTGCGATCCTCGCTTTCACTCGACCTTCAACGCCGTTTACAGCGAATATTAGCGAATTTTAGAATGCCACAAGTCAACGCATATATGCACCGCAAAAAGTTCGCTAGGTAAATATAAGTACTGCCGACCTGCATCTTCCAGGCTAGCTCAGCCCGGCCATCTCTACGTGAGTAGGCAAAATGAATACTGGTAGTGGTTACGGCCATTTAAATCGCTAGGGAAGAAACGGCGAGTTCTGCGTAATAATAGGCCTTGTTACCAGGACAGCTGGCATGCTGACACAGTCGGTTAAAAGCGATGGCTGTTTATTAGAGCCGGCCATCCGGATGGCTTAGGCTGTTATGCTATAACTTAACCCTCGCCGGCTCAAAGCGCCGAGTAAGGAGATGAGCTGGGCAAAGTTGTCTATGCGAAATCTTTTTCTTATAGCCAAGACTTAACGGTAAACATAACAAATTAATATGCGGACAACGCAGAATGTATGGACAGTACAGTTCATGCGTGAACATTGAACGAAAAAGACAAAAAGACGCAGATCATCTGACTGACCGACGGGACTGTCTGCAGGCTGGTTTTCCGGCACGCTGAAATGATACGCGGGCTTGTCAAAGCGCGGTCGTCGGGCACCGGCTGTTGCGTGGTGGATTTTGACGATGACTTCATGCTCGGCACAAAGTGACGTTACAGTGCCGCGGTCGCACACCGTCACGTGACACTCGTAGTGCGTCTGAGTCGCGAGTGACGTAGTTTCTGTCCAGTGTACAAACGCTGACGTCGAGTTAAGTGATGTTACGGCCAGCGATGACGTCACATATGACGGAGTGCAGCGCCTGATGCTGAAACTGAGTGATGCGTTTTCACCGGCGTCCACGTCTACCGCAGACACAGTCGCCAGCCGCTGACCTACCATTGCGCTGTACTGCGACACCGTCACCTTCACATGTATGCCAGCCGGCACGATATTCTACTCTACTGCCATTCTATGACCTATCCACCGGCACGAAATATATTATCAGTCTTATCCCAGCATGCATTGCATCGGTGCTGCCGTACAGAAAATCTAGCATTGTTCGTGTAAGTGTTCTTAAACTTTGTATACTTTTCTCGTTCTATCAAGTCAACTCAGCCTTCCATTCCTCCGTGGTAGGTAAATCGAGTACCGGCCTTCCTGGATAAGATTAAGGCAGGGCACCTTTACCTGTGCTGGGTGCCAGGTAACAGTGCATGATCTCATATGACAGATGACGCTCCATAACTCTGAAGTGGATTCCCACGTAGAGCTATACATACTATTTAGGGCCTCTAACCTTTTTAAAAATCCATTGAACTCTGTTATTGTTACAGCCAAAAAAGTCGTCTTCTTAAAACATTTTTTTCATTGACTGATTAGCCTACTTACTAAGTCACTAACTGAATAATTGTAAAGTGGTTTCGATTGACTATAACAGTAGACTAATATTCTGATTTACCGCTACACCTAAACATATCCCGGAATGTTTTGCTAAATAATTTGACTAACGTTATGCAGACATCTGGAATATATATTAGGTTACTTACTTATGTACACGATTATCACGACTCATGAACTGAGAAGATGGTTACCTCTATCGGGCTGTGGGTCAGGACTTGCGGTCGATTGTCGTTGACGTCATTGACCGTGACGTCAACGAAAGACCTCGTGACAGTCGATGTGCTTCCGGTTGACGCTGGGCGACAGTCGACTAGCAGCTGATAGTTCGAGCGGACTTCACGATCCAGACTCGACGTCGTCAGCAGCCGGTAAGCCATGACGTCATCAATCGCGCGTCGCAGACCGAACTGTGATGACGTCATCATGGAGCAGCTGATTACGTGATCACGCGAGCTGATGAACACGATAGCGACGAGCGTTTCCGGCGGAGCGTCCTCGCTGACAGTCGCCAGATATCGAGAGCCGGCACACATCACCATCACCGGTGTCCGGTCGTCGCCCACGTGGACAATGACGTCAGCATAGACCGGACGTGGCGCAGTGGTTGATGTCGCAGTGACAGTAAGACGAATCGCGGCGGAGTCACGGCGAGGCATCACGTGACCACGCAACCAGAGCCGACCCGTGCGAGGCTCGATCGCGAACATGACCGACATCGCCGACCTGTTCCGCAGACGGTACGTGATAACATCATCAAAAAGGCGGCGAGAGACAGCGCAAACTTGAAGCAGGGTCGCGCCGACAGGCGTTGAGTCCGATATGGTCACGTGATACGTCGCGTTCACAAACCTCAGATCGTCATTTTCATCATCATCATCAGCAGCAGCAACAGCAACGTCCTGGTTGTTGCTGTTGGTGATGTGCGTGGTGGTGGTGGAGCTGATCTGGTCGACGCACGCTGCCACCAGATGCACTTGGAGTACGTCGCTCAAAGGAGGATCGCCGTCGTCCGAGGCCTGGACCAGCAGAGTAACTGCAGAACGCCTACGAGCCAGACCGGCGGCGTCCAGCTGCAGCCGCAGGTCATGTGACCCGTCAAACAGTTGCACCACCTCCAAGGACGCCGGGATTGGGGAGCTCTGGACGTGGTAGCTCGGCGGAGGACCTCCGTCGGCGTCGTCGGCGACCGGCAGTCTTACGGTCGTCAGTCCGTGGCAGCGGGTCAGCATGACGGCGGTTGAGCGTCGAGAAAACCTCGGCGCGTGCTCGTTGACGTCCAGCACGTCGACGGCCACACGGAGGACGTCGAAGAACTGCCGAGGACCAACAACGATCTCGACGTTGAGAGTGCAAGAGCCAGGGTGATGTGGACACAGCGTCTCACGGTCCAGCACGACGCTCGTGTACATGCGACCGGTCCGCCGATCTACGTCGAAGTACTGATGGTGTAGCGACGATTCTCGCAGGGTGAAGTGGACCTGGTTCATCTGCGCATTGTCGACGTTCGGCGGTCGGACCGTTCCAACAGTACTGCCGGCGGGTAGATGCTCCAGGACGCTGAAGTGCTGCAGTAATTGGTCATCGTTGTTAATGACGTCAGCGTTGACGACCAACGACAGAACAACGCACACGAGCGACAACATCCATTGCGACAAGTCCGCTTCAGGCGTCAGCATTGCTCTTCGTACTCTGTTGCAGTGTCCCCCGTACAACTGAAATAAAATCTCACGTACAGACCTGTACGGCTTTATCGTATTCAATCAAGTCCAACTTATGTACGTTGGCGACGATCAAACAAAGTTATCCGTGGAGCTTGCATTGTTCGACAAGAATTTCAATTCTTCCTGTGTGTGTTGGCTGAATAGCTGGCCAGCAGCATAATGATAGCATGTGCGACCGTCTTGCATGTCTGTTTGTTCTGCACTGGACCAAAACGTGAAAACGAACAAGCTTTTAGAAAGGAAAAGATCAGACGGACAGCAGCCAAATATGTCGGCACTGGACTGACATGTTTTCTAGTTGAAATACAGTTTGAAGATGTCGAGAGAGAAACTAATCACGTTCGTGTAGTTAATCGTTCCACGCCTTATCAGTGCAAATACATGTATAAGCGTGCAGTCGGCAGCAGCACTATCATCTTGCTTCTGTGCGTCTCGAAGGCTCAAACGACGTCAAAGCAACGTGATCTCTGCCACTTGACTATTAAATAAGACTGGACGCTGTCACGGTGTTCACTAATCGTCACTGTCGTACAGAACTACACTTAGCCACTCTGCTTAGACTATAGTCTACTGACTGTATACTCCAGCACAATGCACTGCGCACTACTAGCGACAGTCAGCTACTTCAGAAAGTCGAGAGGACGCATGCCGTACGACTTTTACGCACAGCATAACTGTTGTGGCGGGGTATTTCACCGGCTACTACTGCACAGTTTGTACCGTGTTCCACTGTGCAATACATGCTTCAGTCAGAAGCGCCGTCGGCACACCGCGCACGATAGTGCTTGGTGGCAATTCACTGCATGCATCTGTTATATTCAGCGAGAAAATAATGTTCATAAATAAAATATAGATCAAGAACTGGCGCTTAACGGTGACGATGACGGCAAAGCGCAAGCTGGCCGTCCACTTGGCCGCGAGTTAATAAACCCATTGAGTAGTGGCGTTGGTAAATGGTAATTATCCCTCCAGCAAGTCGAGTGTCGCGCACGGCGTTTCGCTGTCGTCGAAGAATGCGGCGCCTTAAGCAAGCAAATGTGCACTGTTTGCGCTTCGCTGCTCTAATGACAGGTCGGTCTGCTCCAGTGTTTAGACGACTCATCGCTCACCGCAGTGTTCAGTGCAGGGAGTGTAGAAGTAAGAAGATTGCACCACAGATATATACCCTTTTACATTTATACCTTTTTTTATTTACCCTTTTTTGTAAAAGGGTACATATCTGTGGATGTGATTGGTCATCATGAAATTACAACGTAAGACTGTTGCATAACAATGTTCGGTAAACTTGCACATTTTTGGATCAAATTACACTTAAATGTGCAACTCAGAAGATGTAAACAAATTGGATTATTGTTATGCATTTTTCCCATATCAGTTCACGCTAAAAGAAAGTTGTCTACAAACAGTTGCCACGAAAGTTAATTTCTAGAAGGCTTTCGCTGGTTTGGCCCACGGCCTACAACAGAGCATATTGGCCAGCATTTTCATTCTATGCTTATGCAATATTTCGTCACAATTAATAAGCTTAACAAACTCTCGATGAATCGATAGATCCTGCTGACATGGATACAAACAAAGAAAGCTTGAAGGCAGTTTATTTTTACCAATAATTAAAATTAAATAAAATTAAAATTTTTTTCCAACAATATCGGTCTACGAAGCATGACACATTCACAACACATCTTTTTTTTGCACAGTAAACTCATTACTTCGTCATAGATAACAATAACGTGACTTCAGAACAGAATTTGATAACTCAGCAACTACGTCTGATAACAATCTACCGATATTGCATAAATAAATAACAAAACAGGCATATCAAGTGACTGAAGTAACTATATATGATACAATATATAAACGATATTCAACTGATAACAATGCTGAATGTACCATACATGTATATACCAAGGAGCATAACAACACTAAAGGTGCGTAATACGACTAGCTTGTATGATAATATTATTATTATTGCACAACATTATTATTAAACAACAATGAAATACTCTGCATAGTCAAAATAACAACTATTAACAACATATAATATTAACCTCTTTATTTGCCAAAAAGAACTGCTGCATCAATAAAATACAAAAATCCCAGCTGTAGCTAAGATGGGGCCAACCGTACTGGTTGTCATGAATCTTGAAGGTCATCCAAGGTCAATGATTTTCATTTCATCTAAAAAAAGTGTATGTCACTTCCTATTAGTGATTAATAGTAGCCTAGGCCCTATCTATCACCGTTTCTGAGATATGGCCAGTTTTCCGTTAGCATTATGACGCTTCAAGGTCATCCAGAGTCATCAATTTATGTCATTTGAAAGCGGGTATGCAACTTCGTATTAGTGATCAATAACAACCCAGACTTATCTTGCACCGTTTAGCCACAGTACATCCGTTACAGACAGACAGACAAACGACAACCACGACAAAGAGCCGACCTTTAAAAATACAGCTTAGCGGTCGGCCCAAAAATGCATGAGCTGCAAAAAAGTAACAAAAACACAAATTACAAGTGCATAGTACATAGTGATTCATACACACCTCTAACAGCGCAAAACATACATAAAACTTAATTCATTACGGTGATTAACACGTTAACAACATCACAACAAAAAATATATATTAAATATATATTAAAATGAAATGAAATATATAAAATATATATTAAGACAACAAAACTCACCAGTATTAGTAATTACTATGTGCAAAGTGATATCACAGAAACAGAAACATGGAAAACGTTATCAGCAGATCTTTGAAAGAAAAGACAACTAGTAAAACAAAACGTCAAGGTAATTATAGACAATACACACGCATAGGCCTAGTAGACGCGTGGACAGGTGGCCTATAATTAGCGCCAAGATGCCCTAAAATCTACCGAGTATCCTAAATTTTGCAAGCCTGTATGAGCTAATGTGTTACAGACTCCACCGATAGTTTTCTTTTGAATTCTCCAGTGTTCAGTGTGCTAGTGGAACGAGAAGCAAAGTGTTTGAGATGGTATCTAAAAGTAGACAGAATTTATGTGTTGTAAGTGGAATGATTTCGACGAGCTTGAATTGCTAGTCCCAGTTTGTGTGTACACGCCGGTATTATATGATATCTCATCAACGACGTCCATGCTGTTTTCAAAGTGACGTTACGAATAAGAAGGCCACAGCCAAGTCTTTGGACGGCAATGCCAACAATAATGCCAAATATTACTCTATGTTCATAAAAAAGATCTTTGCATAATTTCTAGAAAAAAATAGCCAGCTTAAATAAAAACAAGAAATTTGAGCTAATGCGCACAAGACACGCGAAAGCCTATAGCAGTTCCGGCTCAGTATTTTAGCTGAAAAATGGAATGTTCACGCTAAGTTAATATACAAATACCAAATTCTTTATCTGGATCGCATAACGATAGTTCCGTGGCGCCACTTTGTGAATGATATAGACTTGAGTCGCAGCCCGAAATCGCCAAAATAATCCATAAAACCCCCTATTTTGGCGTTCAAGGTCATTCAAGGTCATTTAATTTGACGCCAATCGAGAGCCAGTGTACGACTTCCTGTTAGTGATTAATAGTAACTTAAGCCCTATCTGGCACCGTTACTAAGATACAGTGACTTATTGGCCAAAAATCGCAAATTTTGCCCACCTCCTCTCATTTAGCGCCCTTGTTCGGGGTGACTTTTTTCGAATTTATAGAAAAGCTTTACGGTTTCTGAAACTAGTCTTCCAGGCAGCCGATGGTGAAGATTTGGTGATTCTAGCTTGCACCGTTTTTGACTGATCCACCCGTGTGACAGACAGACAGACGGACGGAGAGACAGAATTGTGATGGCTAAGACGCGCTGAAAGCAGTATCTGCCTTCGCGCGTAAAATTAAAACTTAGCAACGCCTGATTGAAGCTCTTTAACTGCATTTCTGTTTGAAGAGTTACCCAATGTGGGACATGCGTCTTTGGCACGTTAAAAGTTTTCAAAAAACATGACTTGTTTAATGCGCAAACAACAAAGCAAACCACACTATGATGGTAATACATTTTGAAAACAGAAAATAATCAGAAAACAAATTCAACATACTTACAAAACAGTGGCAGGTTCAGGTATAGGCGAAGCGGCGGCTACTTTCCCTTGACCAAAAGTAGGGGCTGGTCATCGCTAACGTGTACACATTGCACACATTTTTTTCGTTTAAATCTTCAACTTTTGGCCCTTTTAGTACGAAAGCAGACAAAAAGCTTTTAGGTTTGCGGCTCTCTGACGCCCCACCAGGGGCTCTACCCCTGCTATCCGCTAGAACGGACCCCCGTTATGGCCTCGCGCTCGACGCTCGCCATTATCCACATCCTTTTGGCAAATCCTGGATCCGCCACTACAAAATATATCATGCTTTAGGCCTAGCATAAATAGAAATACAATGCCACCCTTACAAAATGCATCACGCTTTCACTAACATAGAAATATAATGTAAATATAACGTAGCATTATGCATTAAAACACGCATGTGCATGGAGTAACGAGTAAAAAGTCAAAAGATATGCATGACTTATAGTTTGCAGGGGTCACATGACGACGCAGGCCTTGCTGTCTTTGACCGCTGTATCTCTGATGGCGTAATTGCCTGCAACTCTGGCCGCAGCCTCTGCACCGATCCACCTACCACGAGTCACGGTCCGCCGGCTTGGCTCACGCTTCACCTCACCGCCTGACGATACACACACAACGCTGTACTGTAGTAGCGCACACCGTGCGATGTGTTCAGTGTTTACAATCCTACTTCCCGGTGACGTCACGCCGGTGATAGATATATTAGATATATAACTGAATTATGCCACCAGCGACGTATTCAACCCGAAATTTGAAAACGTTGAAGAAAGGAGAAGCAAAGACCGTAAAATTGTATTATTGTAAACTAATTATTTATTCGTGTAATTATAATTATTTCTTGAATGACCGAGTCGATAGCCCATACCGCCATACATCAATGCTATAGACAGAGACAGACAACTTACAACGGCAATATCACGCTTTGCGCTAACTGAAATCCCCAGACAATTGTTAAGTTTAAAAGTTGATAAAGTCAGGAAGTTGTTGGTTATGTCTCAGTTGTTAAGAACATTTGTAACCGTTTCTAATGACACAGCATATACCATGACATCGTCTACCGCTACAGACACGTCTGCATCACTAAGTGATCAGTAACAACAACCAACAGACATTCATGGTACATTCTTACACGAATTCCAGGCTTTTACTTATCAAATACTATTAGACAAAATTACTCAGATAACGGCACGGAAAACGCACCTGTTCGTCTTGTCGCTGTGTTGCCGGAGTTATCCTTTGTGGCTGTTTTGCTTGCTGCTTTCCTACGCGCGGTACCGGGTCTTGATTCAGTCAAGTTGTGAAACTCTGAGCTTTGGTCAGCATCGTGCAACGCATCCGACACTTCAGCAGATAGCACAGTGACACCGTCCTGCTTCTGGTGCTCGGTGCACAACCATAACATCTTCCCGCACGCCAGATGACATCTGACACACAGCGTGACAAAACTATACACTTATTAATCGGGCAACAGTGTGCGTCGAGCAAAAAGCGTATAGTTTTTACAAAAGATGGGGTTCACCGGGTGAAAGGAAGCAGAAATGGCAGCTCTTGACAGACACGGATGGCGTCTGAGTGTGGTCCAATGCGTCCACAGGGAGGCGGTATGAACCAAGGTCAAAAGCTAGGTAAAAATGCTTCCAATGTTGGTTCCCCGCAACTTGCAATGCAAACTTTAAGTAGGGCGTTCCGATCCCCAAATCTCTCCCGTGCGGGCATCAAAACCCCAGTCTAATAAAATACTACTTGGGGCACATGACTGCCTTCTGAATGGCGTCCGCATTCTGCCAACAGCTGTCGTAAGGTGCGCGAATATCACAGACGGTGAGACAGAAGGATGACAGACCACGCTGCATACGGTCGATCTGCTTCACTAGCCAGAGACGATGTCAACTAATAACACACTTTCAACAATTGACAAACTGTTTAAAACAATATTTTGGAATGTAGTGTAGGCTAACGACTAATTTAACGCATGACTGTTAACTTAAATCTTTAAAGACTACTTTGTTGCAATTTTCATCGTTAAGCGTGAAGAATGGAGAATTAAAAAATTGGTGACTGGTCAAGATTTGATGAACCTATCTGTTTTCAACTACTCGGTGTTTAGTCACTAACTAATAAAACAACCTGGCTAGATCTCCAAGGTCGGTGTTTTCGCTGGCTGCCATCAGAAACTTTCGCAGGTATGTATACTGGTCTTTAAAGTCAGACTCAATTCCACATTTCTGCAACAATAATGCATTTTTTCACTCAAATTTAAAAAAACTAAGTAAAAGTAAACATTTCTAAATACGCCCATCGGTGCTTAATGTGACCTCTATCCATGCCGTGGTAAATTTTCTTCTGCATGCGCCCTTTTACTGGCACTAACCTTTGCGTGACGTTCGCTCTATTTCTAATTCACAAATTACCTGGCTTGATACAAAATGATTCACAACATTAACGCATCTCATAGAAGTAATCGACGGTGGGGCGTTTATGACTGGCCTACCTCGTCCATAAGTTTGCGAAGTTTCTCGCCCGAGGCACAGGTGAGAACGGACAACTGCAGCGTCGTGTGTTTGAGAATGGCAAACAGACGCGACATGTAGCCAGCAATGTCCGACAGAAACTCGCTCCACTCCGCAAGGCTCGCAAACATCGTCAACGGAACAAAATTCGACGATGCGTGCCAACCCTAAATCAACAACACAATCACATACATACTGACCATAGACCTACTGCGCTCCAATTTGGCAATTCAACCTACAAACAATCTTGCATACTTCCTGGCATCCGCCGTATGTACCATAACGCCAAAACATGATCAAATGATCGAAAACTGTCTACTGAAACCGAACAAAGTTTAATAAACTGAATAACAGAAAATGCAATGAGTTTGAACGAGTAAACCATGATAAGACAAGAAATGTGTTTACATGATCGAGCAAACATCGAGCAGCTAGCTCGACGTTCTATGGTAATTAGCACGCTAATTAGGCCTATATAACACGTGATCAGATGTGGCCTAAGCCTAGGCCTACATTTGAGCCAGGGGGCGGGGTTCCAATAGGCCTGCTTGAGCCAGCTCAATGTTTGCTCGATGTTTGCTTTGTATAAGCTATGCTTTATGCATGCGTCATGACGTTTGCTCAACGTTTGCTCGATGTTTGGTTGATCAAGTATTAGTCAGTACCTCTTCGTGCTCGCAGACTGTACGTATGCAGTACTTGTAATCTCTGCTGTCATACGGGGCTTGTACAGCGGGAAGCATGCAGGTCATCTGTCTCTGCAATGGACGCCGTGTTCTCGACCCTGACGCTGGTCTTTCTGACTTCCTCGCACCACTCGAAGGTCGAGAACTCGACGGTCTTAAACCAGCCTAAAAAATCACGCACTATCTCAACCAAAAATCAGACAGATACTGTACAGCTTATAACAATTTGGGTGCTTAACATCCTCCATAATTCCTTCCACTATCCATTCTACATGTAATTTGTGAATGTTACTTATCTTAGCAACTAACAAGGGCTGCCGCGGCATGTGAGCCCATCAAGTTTATTGCATCGCGACTGCTATAAGTGACCCTTACTGTCAGATAGTGTGTCTGTATGATCCGACTCTTTCTGTCTGTTCGCAGCTCGGCTATTGTATATAGCAGTCGCAAGCCAAGTTGCCTACCGGTTTGTTCTCACGATTCACAGTCGTTCATTCTGGGCCAAAAGTAACCAACGGTTTTTGCCTCAAAAACGGCCAGTTAAAACTGGCCAGTTAAAACAAAGTTGTGTCACAAAAACAACAAGGTTAACCCCTTTCGGTTCTCAGAATTTTGCAGTAGCTATTCCTATGCACCCTTCATTTGGACAGTTGCAACTTGCAAGTGTCTTACGCAGACCTACACTGTTTTCATCACCAAGTCAAAACTTTTCTCTTTAACTACACTGTGTCTCAAAAAAACCATCCCCGACATTTCGACTGTAACTTAAAAACCAATTATCAGATTTTAATAATTCTTGGTACAATATTCCTGACACAACTTGCCATTAAATGACCGTTTAGTTTCCCAGCTCACCCAATGTATGCTTTTGCATTACCTAGGGAAAGCAGATCAAGCAACATATGTGTTAAAATAAACAGAAAACCTGAAAAAACATCCCCAACATTATCAATCGTACCTTGAATAAAAATTAGCAGATTTAAATAATATTTGGCAGAAATGTTTCCGACACAACTGGCTATTAAATAAGTGTTTTAGTTTCCACCTCACCCATCGTCTGCTTTTGCACTACCTTGGGAAAGCAGACCAAGCATACTGCGTGTTAAAAATAAATAAAAACGTCAATAAATTCCATCTATCCTAATTTGTGGGCCCCAACAGCAGATGTGTTACAAGGTTTGACTGTCTTGCAGCAGTGTGTCTATCAGATGAAGCGACTTGTACAGCCTGGAATGGTCTAGAGCAGAACATTATCAATACTGCTGTCAATGAATGGAGAAAGCGTCTCCTTGCCTGTGTTTGCATAGTGGGCCAACACTTCAAGCAATTTTACTGCAGGCAGTTGAAAAATGGGCAACTGAGTAAAATGTCAGCCACAGTGTCAAAAATGTGAACAAAACGTGTTTTTATGCATTACGTTCATTAAGCAATCATATCGCACTGGATAAAAAGTGATATTTCGCTGGTTGTGCTTTCCCCAGGTAGTGCAGAAACGAACGTCGGGTGAGGTGGAAAACTGAATGGTCATTTTATGTCAAGTTG
>Ga0209454_1000440_pt1 | contig 22101 bp, 9 predicted proteins | sample WorMetHERISLAND1_2_FD_187400 | JGI IMG/M metagenome (GOLD analysis project Ga0209454, IMG submission 187400) | Marine gutless worms symbiont microbial communities from Max Planck institute for Marine Microbiology, Germany - Olavius geniculatus... | ecosystem: Host-associated > Annelida >... | reverse complement strand
CTATTATCTGTTTTGAAATCTGAAATTTGATAATGATGGTGTCTGCTATCCATGATGATGAATGACTCAAGCCTCTTTCGTTTAGCGCTGGAAATACGTTCTGTTTAATGCTCTGTGATGTCATAAATTACAATGACGTCATATCCACAACCGACTCATTAGAGTTCGTAAAGGATGTACATTTCACTGATGTATAGATTGTGGAAAATATTGTTGTCTAATATGTCGAGGCTGGAAACTTTTGGGATGGCCCTCGTACTTTGCTTTGCATTGGACAGAAATCAGAGTGAGGTGCCGTTTGACTGGTACGCTTGTGTGACCCAATTAGCATCGTGTCAGATGGGAGCCACATTCGGCTGTGTTAAAGGGAGATGTTTAGTTTGCAGCCCAGTCGTAATTTTCATTGCAAGTTGTGAGGAAATTGGCATATATACACGTATATATACATATATACACGTGACATACGTGATATACACGTGCACACATGCACATGTCGCATACTGTGTTTTGTTGCCAGTTATTCAGCCAAGACGTTGGAATGCCTGGCCAGTATGCCAGCTGATGGTCTTACTGATATCTGCTACAACATTATTGTGTCACTTATGCAGCACATCATCTTGCACAAGCCAGTAAGTAAAGTTTTAAGTTTCTGTCTTATTAGGTATTAGGTATTATTATTAGCTGGACAGTTTAGGTCATAGCATAGAATTATTGTGATGTAGTTTACTTCAGAACTGTTGCTTTTATAGTTAATATTACTATTACATCTGCACTGCATTATTCTGCTACTTTAGCAGTCACGTTAAGAGTTTGTCTAGCAGGACTTTCAAGCAGTTGTGACAATCATGGAAAATTTCACCATTACTAACAGTAGCAGCACCAGTGATAGTACGCTGTCTCAAAAAAACATCCCCGACATTTTTGACTGTAACTTGAAATCCAATTACCAGATTTTGATATTCTTTGGTACAAATATTCCTGATACAACTTGCCATCAATTGACCATTTAGTTTTCCACCTCACCCAGCATTTGTTTCTGCACTACTTAGGGAAAACACAACCAGCGAAATATCACTTTTTTATCCAATGCGATATGATTGCTTAAATAACGTAACGCGTAAAAATACATTTTGTTCACATTTCTGACACTCTGGCTGACATTTCATCCAGTTGTCCATTTTTCAACTGCCTGCAGTAAAATTGCTTGAAGTGTTTGCCCACTATGCGAACACAGGCAAGGAGACGCTTTCTCCATACACTTGACAGCAGTATCGATAATGTTCTGCTCCAGACCAATGCAGGCTGTACCAGTCGTTTCTTGACTCTTCAAACATTCCTAAACTTCATCTAGTAGTAGTGCAAAAGCAGACGTTGGGTGAGGTGGAAACTTAAAGACTTATTTAATAGCCAGTTGTGTCAGAAATATTTCTGCCAAAAATTATTAAAATCTGCTGATCTTTCTTCAAGTTACGATCGATAATGTCGGGGATTTTTTTTTCAGGTTTTCTGTTTATTTCAACACACATTTCGCTAAATCTGTATTCCCTAGGTAGTACAAAAACATACGTTGGGTGAGGTGGGAAACTGAATGGTCATTTGATGGCAAGTTGTGTCAGGAATAATCTTACCAAAAATTATCAAAATCTGATGATTGGTTTTCAAGTGACAGTCAAAAATGTCGGGGAAAATGTCGGGGATGTTTTTTTGAGACACTGTATAGTAGTCCAACTTGGTGTGGTTGTTATTTCTTGGTCTCAATCAATGTAGTTCCTGTGCATCAGGCCTGGTTACTACTTGGATGGCTGACTGTCTGTGAACGGGCAAACCATTCCTGGTATTTAACTAACCACCCTGATAAATTCAGCCTTGCTTTTCTCTGGGTAGGTAAGTCGAGTACCAATCTGCCTAGCTGGATTTACTTGTGTCTGGTGGCAGGTGGCACTGTTTGGTCTCATATGGCAGGTGGTGCTTTATAGCTATGCACAGTTGCACACCTTCAAGCTAAGGTTTTGACTGCTGCAGCCAGCGTCATGTGACTGCAGAGTGTCAAATGTTTGTCGATCATCATGATGCATCATCTTGCATTTTCAGGCTGGGGCTATTCTGGTGTTCGTTCCTGGCTGGGAGCAGATCAGTAAACTCAACGACAACATCAAGTCTCGACAGTTCTTTAAATCTGGTAAAGATGCAGTAATTTAAATATTCTATAAATGTCACATTTATGGCATATTTTGCTTATTGTTGGGATACTTCTTGTTAATGCAACTTAACAGCATGAAACAATTTGTTTACGTCTAAAGCTAATGTGTGCATTAATGTTATTTTAAGCTTTTCTCCAGTAAAATATGTTTGTGAAGATTGTCAGAGGCTGAGGATATTTATAATTTTGTGATTTTGTGCGGACATGCACATACATGTGCAGTTGCATTAGCACCTGCTGGCCATTGTTAGTTTAGGTTAAGTTTTTCACTTTTATGTGTTTTATTGCATGTTACTTGAGTTTCTGGATTTTGTATATTTTTTATTTACGGTAATTTTTTTCTGTGATTTACTCATGAATTCTACAACTTGTCCATGAAATGATCACTGTGTGTTGAGTGGGCTGTTAGACTCGTTCTGTGCTGTAAGTGGCATTCCATTGTCTCTGTGTTGTCGTCATGCAGATAAGTTTCGTATAATTCCTCTGCATTCGCTGATGCCAACCGTGAATCAGCTGAGTGTGTTTGAACGACCGCCACCGGGTGTACACAAGATCGTCATTGCCACCAACATTGCTGAAACCAGGCAAGTGATTTCTATCCTGTCCATTATAGTTTCTGAATTCCAAAAAGTCTTTAATCGTAAGCCTTGGCTTTCGTGATGCCACTTGAAAGCCTTGTTGTTGCTAATGGTATACAGGGTGGGCCATAAAAAATGTGGCACTTTACTTTTGTTCATATCTTCGCCAATTAATGATCGATTTTCAAAATTCTTTTACTGGCACACTCTTCAGACAATTTGCAATAACGTGATTATTACATATACCACCACACCATAAATGCGTCTCTACACTACCTTGTGAAATATCAATGAAATATGCATACACAACGATAATAACAAACAATCATTTTGCTAAAATTGAAAAAAAACACTTCAGACTAACATTGCAGTAAATGGTCTGTATGGCACTAAACTGTGTAGGTCTAACACAGTCTAATGTCATACAGATCATTCATCGCAATGTTGGTCTAAAGTGTTATTTTCATTTGCCTAATTTTTTGTTATTATCGTTAGTTTTTGCTTACATTTATATTTCAGAAGGTAGTGTAGAAACGCATTTACTGTGTGGTGGAAATTATAATAATCACATTATTGCAAATTGTCTACAGAGTGTGCCGGTCGAAGAATTTTGAAAATTGGTCTATAATCGGCGAAGATACTGACAAAAGTAAAGTGACACATGTTTTGTGGCCCATGGTGTAATATCATTGTAGTGCAATACTGCTATTTGTCATTTTGCTGAGTATTAATTACAGTACATTAGCCAGTATCTCGGTGACTTTAAGCAGCATTCTAACCATGTTTCTGCTGCAGCATCACAATCGACGACGTTGTCTATGTGATTGACTGCGGGAAGATAAAGATGAAGAAGTTTGATGTTGGCAAGAACATTGTGACTCTGCTGCCGGAATGGGTCAGCCATGCTAATGCCAAGCAGCGCAGTGGCCGAGCTGGCAGGTTTGTGCCACCGGAAAATTACTACGTACACTGTGTCCCAACAATTAATTTGAGCAAAGTTCACGTGATGCACGATAGCAGCAGTCCTGCCACTTTGGCAATTAGTGTAGGCTTACAGCAATAAGATATTAATGCATCTTGAAAGAGTACTTATATTTGAGGCCTCCGTACAACTCCTTGAATGTGAGAGATTGCAAAAACCTGGATTCTTAAAAATGTAGGCCTACGTTCTATGCTCAAAATGTCATATGCAGGTTGTCCTTTGGCGACTGACTGAGACTTTGTTTTACTGGGCTTTCAAACATGCACCACAGCTGTTGCGCGTTCCCATTTGCATTAGCAGGGCTTTGCTTGTAAAAAATAACATGACATCTAAATTACATTACTCAAAATATTAAGTTTACATCACAGCAGTTTGCGTAGGCCTATATGACAGTTTGCCTACTGCTTTACAGTTACTGCTTGTGCTCAAAATGTCCTCTTTTTCAGCACATTTTCTTGACGAATACTAGCTCCTCAACTGAAGCAATATTGTCAGTAATTCGCATTTTATGTTTTTTCCACTGCCAGGTTTGCGATCCACAGTGCTGGTTTGATCAATCTTCGTAAGCAACTTCTACAACAATGACAGAGAACAGCTTTTGTTTGGAAACTATTTGATTAACTTCTTTGCTCCATAACTCTTTTTCTTGGCAACAAACCTTTATTAAAACTTCATCACCTTTGCTAAAAGCCATTGTTTGTTATTTTTTACAGTTACACAACAGTGACATGTCAGAGACGTCAAGCTATAGCAGGCAGCTTTCTTTAGAGCTGTTTGTACAGATGTTGGACAATAATTTACACTAGTGGCAGTTTTAGTTAAACACAGTTGTTAACGATGTTTCAGGGGTCCACTTTTTATTGGGACACAGTGTAGTAATGCTGTACCAAATATTCTATTCATATTCTATTCGGTTTGAATAGTAGGCCAAATATTGTATTTGTGTTCGGTTGAATAGTAGTGCCAAAAATAGATCGAACACGAATAATTGGCAGTTTATTGCTCCTGCATTTAGCTTCAAAGACAGCTGCTGTCAGCTTGGCAGTCTCGGCAACATAACACCTTCACATGATGCTTTATGGCATTTGCTTAACCATTTAGTTTTTTTCACTGTCAAGAATCAATCATGAATCACTGTCATGTCTCGCTAGTGTCAGTAATCTTTGTTACTGTCATTCGTTTAACATGGATATAAAATGTCCAATTTGCATCCAATTTGGGAATTTTTTACTGTATGTGTGAGCTGTGAAACCAGGGCATCGATTGCAAGTCTCTCGTTCAACGCTTGTCTGAAGGTCCTGCACGCTAGACAGACTCCATGTTTTGTTTCATTTGGACTGTTATGTCAGCTGTTGGCTCTTTGAACGCAGTTAACATTCAATGGATACCGGCACACGTGGACCTGGAAGGCAATTTAGCATCCGACCAAGAAGCTCTCAAAGTTTATACGGACAAACCGAGTGTTTGGGAACAGACAAATGCGGGTAAAAAGTGTTACATATCGGCTGTGTTGTTGTTCTGTTTTGTGCAATACTTGTGTGTTTGTCATCTATGAATTAAATGTGACTTACTTACTTACATTATGCTCCCAATCAGTGTCATACTGTGACAGTGTCTTGAAGGTACAAGGTGGCTGGCTGCATTTGGGGTCCCCTAAACTGATGTTGAGAAATTATGTCTGACAAATTGTTGCAAGTCGATGTTGTTTGCTGTACGCTGCAGAGTGCAGCCGGGCGAATGTTATCACTTGTACACGGCATTCCACAAGGCACAGTTTGCTGACTATCAGTTGCCGGAGATGCTTAGAACCAGGCTTGAGGAACTCTGCCTGCAGATCAAGGTCATCCGCATAGCAGTTTGCATTCTTTTGTGTATGAGAAAATGCTACTTTGCCATTTGTTGATGAATCTGAGATAATGTGCAGCATTGAACAGCAGCACGGTAGAAATTAAACCAAAGAAGTTACGTACTTTTTGTAATAACTCATAGATTGAATTGTCCACAGATTCATGGATATCTGTATATTTTTACTCACATTTTAATGCATTATTTTAAAGTACACATTTTCAGTGTAATGACTGTAATAGTTTTTAATCTTGCATTGTGCAAAATTTATTGTTGTGTTCATTCATCTGCCAAACATTTATTTCTTTTGCTTTTAGAAGCATGATTTATTACTTCTGTTGAAGGTTGTATTTTTACATTTTTTAATTAATTACATTACCACTAGTCAAATAAGTAAATATTACTAGTCTGTTTGTTTGTCTCTGATAAGTAAGTGAGTGAGTGAGTAGGGTTGCCGACACAGTATAGGTCATTTCGGAGATGGCCTTTGCAGGCAAAATTGCACATACACATAATAACGGAACAAAAAGTTTAACCTTTATAAAACACGAAACACAAAAAAACGACTGAAGCCCAAAATTGTAGGAACTGCTGATTATAATTGTGCATATGTAACGATAATGGCAGTTTTAATAATCTTCCCTGTTATCTTCCAGACAGTGATTTTGTCTGTCATAAGATTACTAAAGTATTTTAGGCCACTGTGGGTTAATACATGTAGTTAGCTCATAATAAAGTGTATCTTATTTAATGGGTTCAGCTGTTGAAGCTTGGGTCGATCAAGCCATTCATTGAGAAGGCAATGCAGCCACCGTCGCTTGAAGCAGTTGATCATGCCATTGATATGCTGTTTGATCTCGTGAGTTATGCATTTTTTATTTCACCAGAAAATGTAAGTACAGATATCTTAACTAAATTTAACCAAACACAATAAGAAAATGCCACAAATCGCAGTATAAATGTCACTGTGAGGTTGTCTTATTCAAATCTTTCACGGAAGTTTTATAAATTAAACATATATGTCAATTTAGTGATCTTGCATTTGATGTACTGTCATTGTCTTGTCTTCAGTATTTTAACGCTGCTGTGTGTGCGCATTCATCTTTGATCTTCCAGCGAACTTGATGTGCAGTCTTTGACCTTTAAAACCCAATCAGTTGATCTTTTATCTAATCGATCACTTGGTCAAGTTTCTGTCATTGTCTTTTGGGTTACCATGTTTGTGGATGGACATCCGTAACACAAGTTGCCTCGGTAGATAAAAAAGTGATGCTTAAAAAGCATAAATAACTACCTGTGTTTGTTGTCAGAATGCGCTGGACAGAAGAACTGAGGATCTGACTCCACTCGGTTATCACTTGGCAAGAATGCCAGTAGATCCACATGTTGGCAAGATGCTGCTGTTTTCTGCAATTTTCTCATGTGTTGATCCAATCGCCACGATAGCCGCAAGTCTCGGTTTTCGTGATGCATTCTACGTGCCGCTTGTAAGCCTCCTCATCATTGCTGTGGATGTTGATGCTAATTCTTACATTATTTCACACTAGGGGTCGTTCATAAATGACGTCGTGCAGTTTTAAGGAAAACATAACCCCTTTGCCCCCTTTATTACATTTCATCACACTGCTCTGGACTTCTCTCAAATATGACGTCACAAACTTCTAACCCCCCCTAGCCTACAGATCTGTAATTATGAGTTTCAAACACAACGCAAATTTTTGGTATGATTTGGTCAACACATTTGCTACATGGTTGAGGTACGGCCGTCTGTGCTGGGGGCCATGGGTGGCGACACCGGCTGCGGTAGGCCTACATCATTCTCCGTCGCTTGCACCATGCACGCTGTACAATGGAGTCCTGTATACTTTATCGACGATCCCCTACCAGCTATTAATAATGTGTTAATTGAAGACTTGAGTCTGTGCTGGTATAACAAAACATTAAAGACACTGTTAAGACTTTGTTTATTTCGCAGATTAGAGCTTCTTCTGTTGTAAGATGTCAAAATTGTGAGGTCTTTCCTTTCTTAAACAGTTCTGCATATTATGCTAAACCCCAGTTTGGTAGGTAGGATAAGTGAGTGTTTAACATACTTGTACACTCCAGGCACTAGTTTAACATACTCATTCTATGCTGACTGACAATTGGTTGTTTGATTGGTTGGTCACGTGTGACTGCACCATTGGGTTATTGATACATTATCTTACTGTAGACATTACGTTAGACATAGGCAGTACGAGTGACAGCATGGAATAAGAACATTTGGCTTTCATGATATAGGCATTGCAAGTTATTTGTATCTGGGTGTTTTTAGTTCTGTATGATATTCTAGTATTGTTAATATTGGTGTTTTAGTACCTGGGATGGGACTTTATTGACACAGGGTCGAGAAAAGGAAGCTGATCAAAGAAAACGGGTTCTGTCAGAAGGCTCCAAAAGTGATCACATTATGCTGGATAAAGCTTTTCAGGTATCTGCTGCTTTGCTAATATTATTTTATTATAATAATATGTATAATATTTGCTAATATTATTAGTGTTACACTCGCAAGCTAATCTCGTTGACATATCCGGCATACTGCTCAGATAAACTTCTAACATGTTCAGACAGGTGTTCAGCAGAACAAAGTATTTGACCCAACTCCTAAGGGTTTCTGTACAGCATGTGAGGGCAGGGACTTCTATCCCTGTACCTGCTTGGCTGCCCAGGTTGTACATTGTAAAAATTGTTAAACCTTTCGCAAAGACGACGGATATCACTAACTGTTAACTTTTTGATAAAATTGTGACATCGTAATTAACAGAAGCGTTCTGATTAATGCCAGCGCAGATTTCGGCTACTGTGTATTTATATTGCAAATAAGAAATTCATGAACATATTTGTCAAAGCTTCCACAAAATTACATATCCCGGAGTCTCACTTTCGTAAATCCGGCTGCAGACTGGAGAATCGTCATGTGTATATTTCTGCTGCTTGCAAATCGTATCTGTTTAACACTTTATGACGTCATAAATTTTAATGACATCACATCCTCTTTAAGCTCATACAAGTATGGGAGAAATATAACTTTTACTGGTGTATAAATTTTAAAAAGTTTGTTAGTCTAATATACGGGGGCCTATCAAGTTGCAAACTTTGTCTAATTTTTCTCATACGTATAGTTTTTTCACGGCTGGCACAGATTTTGGTAATTGAATCTTTCTAATCGCAAATGAGAAATTCACGGACATACTTGTTAGGGTTCTCAACAAATTTCATGTCACAGGGCTTCGTGTTGGAAAATCTGATGGCAGACTAAAAAAGTGTCATGCAACAGCAAGCCCAATTTTGCGCTGATTTTGCTGGTACTTCAAATCGTTCCTGTTTAATGCTCTATGACATCACACATTAAAATGACGTCATATCTGCTTTAGGCTCATATGTGCTTAGGAGAAACATGCGTTTTATTACCTCCGCCAAGGATTTAATGTTTTTGCCAGACTTTGTTTGTCTGTCTGTCTGTGTGTTACCAAGATAACTCAAAAAGTTATGGACGAATTTTTCTGAAATTTTAAGGGTATGTTGGGCATGGCATAAACTACAAGTGATTCAATTTTGGGCATGATCCGGCAGGAATCCTGAATTCTGGATCACTTTGAAATTTCCGTTACCATTGCGTTAAAGGGGGCACAAGGGAACCGCTGGCAAAGCGAATATGGTGCTGGCACCTAGCGAACAACATGGCGTTGAATCAAGGTTTTTTTAGGTCACATCGAACTAGGTCAATGTAGAAAATGCAACTATAGTTTGAAACATACTCAGAACTTGCGCTTGTTTGTTTTTGTCGGACAAGCTGTGTCAAATCAATAGCCTTGTCAGAGGTACCTGCGGGCTCTGACTGCTTTTCTAGTTGGTGTATAGATTTTTAAAAGTTTTTCAGTCTAACATATCAATTTGCAAAACTTTTTGATCGCCCCTCGTATGCTGGATTTGGGGATGTAAGTCTGGCCTATGGTCAAATCCGACTCAGGCCAGAATTTTGACAACTTCAATCTGGTACGTTTGTGCTAATTTTAGAAGATACAAGATAGATGTAAGATGTTAGATTGGACGTTACTGTTTATGTTCTGTTAGAATGCTGTACGTTAATTGATGCGTGGACAGGGCTGGGTTCGGGCAAGGCAGCGGGGTACTGTTAGACAGTACTGCTATGACAACTTTCTTGCACCAAACACCTTGATGGTAACTAACTGCTTTTTACATATCCTTTGTTTTTATTGACTGCAGAATATTGTTTTTCAGTTAATACTTTTCTTCATGTTATTTAACTATTATTTTTGTTGCATGCCATTTTAATAGCATTTGTCATTTCCGTGCTTATTTGTTCGTGACATATGGTTTGGCATAAATTTATTTTATTATATACTGATCATGGCTGTACTTTATTAACAACATGTTGTAGCATATATTAAAGGCGTTTGTCAGCACTGAATAAAAAACATGACCATTGTTGTTTTACTTGATATACAGACTAAGTACATTGCGTTATGATTCATTTATTTTTCTCATATTCACTATTTTTTTGCTGTCAGACATAAGTAAGTGAATCTGAATAAAGTCTGTATCAGTCACAGTTCAAGTTATTTGTATAAATAATTTAAATCATCGTCATTTATCACTGACCATTTTGCTTTTATTTAAATTTTGTTTAATTTTGGGAAAGTGAAGAAAAAACATCAGCAGATGCGTTATGTGTTTGTATGCGTAGATGTTGGATGGAATGAGGCGTCAGTTCACTCAGCTTCTGTATGACATGAACTTTCTCTCAGATCAAAATCCGAAAGCAGCAGAGAGCAATAGAAACTCTGGTACGTCTGAATACTCTAGATGTTTTGTTACCAATATAAACAGATCAAGCCTGGTATCATGTTGAGAAGATGATTACTAATGATGGCGATGCGGCATTCTTGGCCAATATCTTGTTAGCAACTTGAATTCCAGCCTGATTTTGTTATATCATTATTGAAGTGCGACAGATACCAGGTAGTCGAAATTGAACAAAATGAGTTGTGCATCATATGGCACTGAACATAATTCATTGCTTAAAATGGCTGCATATTTCATTGTGTGTAACATCTTAATTTCAGATAGAGGCTGTGGGGTCTGGGGTGGCACCCCAGCCAAAATCAAATTTGGTGCATTTTAGCCTTAAATCGTGACATTTGGTGGCAACAATTTTGATTATTTTTCTGAGAATCAACTGACCTCATTTATTGCATTTTAGGCTCGGGCCCTTAAAAGCACAGGGCCCTAGGCCATGGCTTTGGTGGCCTATGCATTAATCTGGCCTTGTTGACATCAAGTGCTCTAGCATAAGCAGGTTAATCTTGAAAATCCTGAAAGTCTTGCAGATTTAAAATAACTAAGTTTTTTCAGTTTGTCATTCTCGTACAGTTCTATTGTACTTAGTTGGAAAATGTCTGGATAAATGTTCTGAATTATGATCATTTTTGGTGTTTTATGAAAGGTTGTTGTTTCATTGGACGGTTAAGTTTTTTCTTAAGCAGTTAGTTGTTGGTGGTTTGTGCTCTGCATTTGTCAGACCTCTGCTAATGTTGAACTGTGTGTGTAATGCAGCGAATGAGAAACTTCTAAGAGCGGTCATCTGCGCTGGTCTCTACCCAAATGTTGCCAAGTTGTCTCCTCTTCACAAACCAAATCGGTATCAATGTTTTGATGCTCTTTCATTATGCGCATTTTGCTCTCATGGTAAAGGAGGTTCAAGAACAGAAAGTTGCTGGGTTATGGAAACAAGTGGAATAACGAAACAGCATTGTGTGACAATGACATAAAATCTACAGAGTTAGAATCAAAGACAGATGCACATCATCAAGTTGCAAGGTCGTAAGTTAGTAGGACTTTTCTTGGGCAGTTTTGGGCAGTCTCTTTGTCTGGTCTTGATTTTATAGCTAGTTAAACAAAACGGCGTTTCATAATTGTTGATCTGATCTACTAGTAAAATAATTTGCCAGTTATTTTACGGTATGGTTACCAGTCAACTTATGGTAGCTGTGTTTATGCAAAATTGAGTGAAATGGCGAGTAATTTCATACCGATTGCCAGGTAAACCTGTTGATAATACTGAGTAGTTTCAGCGTAGCAGCAGGAGTAGATAGATTATTGCTGTGATTTTTATTTAGACCGCCGCGACTGCTGACGAAGACCGAACGTCGTGTTAACATTCATCCAAAGTCGGTGAATGCTGACGAGCATTTCTTTTCATCGCCGTGGTTTGTTTACCATCTCAAGCTGAAAACCAAGCAGGTTTCTGTGCTTTGCTCATATTCTTCATGGCTATCGGTAGTTTTCAAGTACAGATACGTTGGCTTGAATTTTTGACAAATTAATCTTGTAAATTAGATATACGTGGACAGTAGTTGCTGAAATGTCAACAAATCAGTAATCATATCGATTATTTAATGAAATGTTAAAATGTTGAAGTGTAACCGCATATTTTATAGCTGTAGTGTGAACACCAGAGTCGACCAAAATTACTAGTTATTGTTATTGTTTTTGAAAATTTATTTTCCTCCTTCTATCTGTAGCTTTTGTGCAGATCTAATGCTGTTCTGCATTTGTGAGCTATTCAATAAAGCGGCATGTGTTGATGTTTTAGATAAACATTCACGACTGCACTGTTGTGTCACCATTTGCTCTCATGTTCTTTGGCGGAGACTTTTCAGTCTACAAGGTAAGATCATTGAACCAATGCTTTGCTTGAGAATTGCCATCTTGAAACACATTAGATTTGTTTGAATTACTCCAGATTCCAATGCTTTCTGTATCGTCATCATCATTATCATTGTTCCTGTAATGATTCATTAGCTTGTTCTGAAGTTAAATCTTTTATTCATCATATACTCTGCAGTAGCTATGAATAGGTAAAATAAATATACATATATACAGGGTGCGGTAAAAAAATGGACCTCTAAAGTTTTACACTGTTTCTCAGCAAACGTTTGGAATTTTAATTTGAAATTTTACACATTTATTTACTAAAACCTGCTACATCTAACTGCCAAGTAAAATTTGATTATGTTGAAAAACGAGTTAGAGACTTTTTAACATGACCCCCTACCAATTTTTCTGCATTCAAAAATGTTCTGGCTACAACACCAATTTAATAACATCTTTGAAACAACACAGTTAAATAATGATCAAATGCCAGAATTTCATTGTCACTGCGAATAGACGAAGTGTTCGTCACCAGCTCCAAGCTACAACACCAGCCTCCAGTCGCCTTATTTGAGAAATCTTTTACAGCCTTGTCGATCAGTCCCTGTGGCAGGTTTCCCCAGATAACCTGAAGCGCTTCCTTGAGTTCAGCGATTGTTTTCAGCTATGTTTTAAGCTTGCAGTAAGCCTCCAACATTTCACCCCATACGTGATAGTCCATTGGGTTTATATTCAAGGAATTTGGAGGCCATTGGTCTTTTGTGATGATATCTGGACAGCTAGCTGGCCCGCAGCCAGTTCTGTGCGCTACGCAGCGTTGCGCGCTGTGTGTGCTGACGTGCCGTATTGCTGGAAGATGAATCCAGTGGGCAGCCGGCGATTGCTTTAAAGGAACGATAATTTAGTGATAATTTATAAACAATATGAATTGCTCTTTATCAAAACGTCACTGTGACGTCATTGGCAGAAACGTGTAACCAGTTTTTGAAAATTAAATAGCATTTTTAGCATGAACATTTTTGAATGCTGAAAAATCGGTAGGCGGTCATGTTAAAAAGTATATAACTTTGTCATTTTTCAACAGAATCACATTTTACTTGGCAGTTAGATGTAGAAGGTTTCAGTAAATGAGGCTGTAGAATTTTATATTAAAATCCCAAACTTTTGCTGAGAAAATGGCAAAAAAACTTCAGGGGTCTAGTTTTTTCTGTCGCACCCTGTACATGGGACAGTGCAGACTTACGTGGCTGGTGTTTAATCATTTATCTTATCTGTGTTAATTCCCAGCATTGGCTGTGTCACAGGTAATACATAAGGCCATTTTTATGCACGAGAGCTAGCATAGATAACTATAGCACTTGATAGCTACAGTAATTTTGTCGTGGTGTCTGTCTGTCTGTTCGTTCATCTGTCACGACCCGCTACGTTGCAATTCACTTATTTTGCAGCCAAAAGACCAGGTAAGATAGAGACTTCGGGTTTTCACCATATGATAGCTTAGAGTTTTTAGTATTTCGCGACAAAATTTCATGCCGCTGGGTGAAGGGGGTCCCCGTGAATGAGGGGAAAAAGAGGGGCACCCCCTTAAAAGGGAATTATTCTATTGGGTCGTCTAACGTGAAAATGGTTGCAGATAGGCAAAGACATGCTGCTTATCATAACAAGCAGTGGTGACGAGCTTTTTAGGAATGTCAGCATCGATAATCTTGAATGACCTTGAACCTCCAAAATAGGGGGTTTTAGTGAATTTTTTTCACGATTTTGGGCTGTGACTTGCATTTCATGAGTGAATTGCTTCAAAATAGCTGGAGATAGACCAAGACAACCTGCATATTAAATTTTCAGCACTGAATGTAGATTTTAGCAGTTCAAGTCCGGATTCTCTAGGTTCAAGGAGGTCTGCATATACAGCTGTCAAATAGGGGTACCCCTCAAGAAGTGGTTTTTTATCCACTGTTGGCTTGTCTAGCGTGAAAGTGGTTGCAGATAGGCACAAACATGCTGCTTATCATAACAAGCACTGGCGACGAGCTTCTTAGGAATGTCAACATCGATGACCTTGAACCTCAAAATAGGGGTTATTAGTGATTTTTTGGCGATTTTTGGCTGCAAAAGAGTGAATTGCAGCGAAATGGATGGAGATAGACCAAGATTACCTGCGAACAGGAACTGCTCTAGGCTCTCACTCATCTTGTGAGCATTAGATTTTTTGTTCAATTTATTTGAATATCATTGAGTAATTTGCCAGAGTTTACTGTTTTGTGAACTTTCAGCAACACACATTTTCATGATGTATGAATCTGTGCAGGATTCAGGTCAGAATACAATTGTCATGGACGACTGGATTGTCTTTCTGGCATCAAAGCGTGTTGCACATCTTGTCAAAGTGATTATTTTGAGCTAGCTGTATTCTGTTATTATATGCATGTCTAACGTTTTTTAGCTTGACAAGTTCTTGAGCTGACACAGCCTCAGTGTGTCAGTGGGCACATCCACTTAAAGCCTGTATATTTAGTTCACTGATGGCTGGATATTAATAACATTATTGCAGAAATTTGATTTGTAATTTTAAACTGTTTGAAACAACCTATTTCTTCAATATTGAGCTTTTATCTAATATATTTATTAACTGCATAGCATAATAATTTAATTGTTTATGTTAGTATTGCAAGTCCGTTCAGTGGTTTGATTTTTTTTTGATTGGATGAGTGGAAATGAATTTGTCAGTGAAATAGCCTGCGACAAAAAAGGCAACCGTTTCCAAAATGTTTTTATCAGACTAAAGCAGAGCTACACTTGAAAAGTGGCTAGTTGAGCAAAAGCCAAAAGTTGTAGCAGTAACTACTAGTAGCAGTTGTTGTAGTTAATGTCGCTGAATACATTTTCAGGTTGAAATAGTAACTGATACACTGTAATATTTTGTCAGATTACTTATTTACTAATTTGTTTTACGTTTGACAGCTGCTACTGTCTTCCTCGGATTGACTTCCATTTCTGTTTGGAAAAGAACAAGATAAGTTGATGAACGGAAACAAGGGGTCCTAGCACCTTTTTGTCTATCAGAAATTATTAGTTGCTGCAGCATCTAGTGACGAACATAAATAATTCTGAGGAAAACAGCAGTAATTGTCTAAATGTTGACAAGTCATTAGTTATATGTTGTTATTCGGTGAATTGCTGCAGTTTATCAGTAATAAATATTGTATGGGACAGATTATGAAATCACTTGCATCATTCTGTCACTCTCACTCCATCTGTAAACACTCTTACGGCCGCAATTTTGATTCGATTTTGATAACATTTTGCACAGTGATTTGGCGCTCGAAGAGTAAGATATTTGGAGAGAAAGTCCGATGACCCCATCTTTTATTTTGTCCCAATTTTTGCTCCCCACAATGCATTTTTAATGGGAAGGTTCTTATACCACAGTAAATAAACCTGTGATAATTGTGCACTGTTTTCACTTACCTTTTTATTTTCAGGGTTTGGGTAATCTAATGGTGCCATTTAAGTTTACCCTCAGTCTCACCTTACTGCTATAGCAACCATGCAAAAATTGAAAATTTTGCATTACAGCCAATGGAGATTTCAGAGTGGTGTAACTTGGTTCCTATAAAAGATACATGCACGCTTTTTTCACCTACCCCCTATTTTCGAACCCGTGCAATTCGATGATGTCATTTAAATTTACCTCGAACAACCTCTGTTGCCATGACAATGAATTTTTGGACAAAATTGACTAACTCGGTCCCGGTAAAAGATAATTGCATGCTGGTTTCATCTACCCCTCTCTATTTTTGGGTCAGTGCTATTTGATGGTGTCATTTAAATTTACCCCCTAACAGCTCCTGTTGCTACGGCAACTAACCATTATTATTCGAAGACAAAATTGGCTGCAGTACAGATTGTATTAAAATGTTATGTGTGATAAATTTTTCTTTGCCCCAACGTTCATTACTCATCCTGAGGTATTCTGAAAACTTATTGTCAGTTATTGTCACAAAATCACATACCAAAAATTTCAACAAAAAGATCGACTAAAAACAGCCAAAATTAGAGCAAACAACTTTCACAGTTTACAAAGCTATGTAAGTACGATATGGGCCAACACTCGAAAATGGCAAAAATGTTTTTGGGCAAAATTATCTCGTGTGAAAATTTTTGCTTTAATTTACATGTAGGTCCATAAGAGCATAAAACGCTGAAACATGGTAGCTATAGCGTGGCAGTGGGACAGATACCTCGTTCCACAAAACGTATTTCTAGTTTTTAATAAGTTATGTAAATTCATTGATAATACAACCTTTAATTTAATATACGTTGTTGGCGTTTCGGCAACCGCTACTGCTTTCTTCAGAATGACTGTTGGCCAGGTGTTGCTGCGGTGGACTGTAAGTAGTCCTAGGTATGTGGAAGTTGATATTATCAATTAATTCACATAACTTATTAAGTTAACGTTTCAACTCAGAAGTCTCTTTAAGAGTAGATATTGTTGTCGTGAACTATGCAGGAGTTGCGGACGGAACTGGACAAGTTGCTGCAGCGGTGCATCACAAGTCCCGGCTCATTGGGCAGTCCACATGACAGCAGTCTCCTCAACGCCATCATTGACCTTGTCACAACTGAAGAGCAGCGGGACCAGCCAAACCACGTCTTCACAGTGTCCAGGCATGAACCTGAAGCATCCAACTCGACTGAGATAGCACACTTTAGGAATGTTATCACTTTCTAATTGCTGTGCTCATCTTGATAAGTGTTGTAGGTAGTGTTTGCAATCCCGGGATCCCAGGATCCCGGCCGTTTTCACCATTCCTGAATCCCGGGATTGGCGACGTCCCAATCCCGGGATTTCGGGATTACAAAAATTTGTTAAAATTGTACTTTTTTGAGTGTTAAGTGACACAAATAACAATTCTAGCCTTCTAGTAAATAAAATATTTGATGCACGTTAGAATCCTACTCTTTCTGTGCACTGTAATTTGTGTTTTTACAGTCACAGTCACTCCCTAAACTTGCAGTATTTTTTGTACGGTCGGTCTACTACATTTTCATGCATGAAATAAGTTTACTATGCATACCAAAACAGTGACCATTCTGTAAGCCTAATCCCAAAATGGGATCCCGAGATCCCGTGATTACAAATTTCTCAATCCCGGATCCCGGGATCCTGTCATCCTTTCATCAAAAGACTTTGTTAAAACCAGTATATTATCTTGCTCATAAGCTTGCATTTATTTTTACCTGCACTACATTGTTTCCTACGTGGCATATTATCAAATTATACTTAGTTTCACATCACCATCAGCATTCAAAAAAACATTTTTATCTGGAGTAATGCAAAACAATGATCATTTTACTGGTGAATCTCTGCAGTGTATACATGTAGCTATTCCAACACGAATAGAGTCTGGGTCAAAAAAGTGAAAGCTTTTTGGTATTTGAGTTTTCTTTTTGTTAGATGCATTATATTTGCAATTTTTGTTTACTTACATATCATTTTCTTAAGGTGACGTCATTCTTCATCTGCCAATGTAATCGAGTTCTGTATTTATGTGAATGAATTGTAAATTTGTCATGGTCGTTGGATTAACTAATGATGAATGCTGTTTACTTTATAATCTGCATGTGGAGAAACGTCATGTTCTTGAAAGAATTGAGAAAATTTTTTAATAAATGAAGACATTTAAACTGAGAATGATTAATAAATAGCAAATGTTAAAATTTTTGTGTTAGACACAGTGCCGGATTAACGCATAGGCCAACGAGGCCATGGCCTAGGGCTCTGCAGTTTTGGGGCCCTCATGCTAAGCTGCACTAAATGCGGTCAGTTGATTCTCAGCAAAATAATCAAAATTGTTGCCCCCAGGTGTCATATTTAAGGCTAAGATTCACCAAATTTGATTTCGGGTGGGCTCACAGTGCTCCCCCAGATCCCCTAGCTCAATTTAAGGAGCTACGCACATTTAAATGTATCAGGTGCAATCATTTTTTTGAAGTTTGGCTATTTGATGATTGCTTGGTTTATTGTAATTTGTACTGTATGTGTAAGGGGCCCCACAAACTCTTTTGGCTTAGGGTCCCTCAAATTTTTAATCCGGCCCTGGCTAGACAGAGAAGCTGCGTGTTGCCTGCTGTATTTAATGAACTTGTGAATGGTGTTATTTTCTGGAACAACGTTAACTGACACTGAGTTGTCATGTCTTTGGTATTTTTTAGCAGTGATGTAGTCCTCGAAACTGAAGTCTTGTCTCAACTCTCGAGGTGCCGTGAGGACAAAAACAAATAGTCTTGGTCTTCATCTTGAAACAAAAGTCATGCATGATCTTGGTTTTGATAACAAAAACTCTTGAGAATTTCAAGACTTTTCTACTTATTACTTTTAGAAATGTTGAGAGTACAAGTCTCTGTTATTAACTGTATAACTGACAATGCAATTTTCACATTAGACATTAGAGCAATATTTTGTCAATATGTATATTGCAGGTTAGTTTTAGTGCTTGCCACACATCTCTCTTGCTTTTTGTATGGCACTCGCATGTTCATTATTATGCTACACCGCTGTGTAATGTTACATTTTATAGGAAGTTGGAATAAAAACAAATTCAAACGCTGTCTTTCTTACAGGCGACATTTTGTTCTACTTTCAATGAGCCTAAAATTAGAATTAGAAACAACTAATCATATTAATTAATGATTAAAATGTTTAATATTTTGATCATTAAATTATTCATAAGTTAGGGCACTTCACTAAGAAATCATTAGCCTATAAAGTAGATACAGTGATAAGTATCAGACAAATGCTAATCGCTTTCTTCATAGAACTTAGTATTTTAGAAGGTTTATGACTAAGGCTCTACGAGACTAAAATATATCTGAAGTTGTTTTTTCTATTATTGTTGGTTTTAATTGTAACGTATTATTAAATGGTCGAAGTAAATAATTCTCAGGAAATTTTGGGCTGATCATAAAGCTAAGCTAAGCTCAACGGTCTGCCATATGGCATGGGTTGGCATCTGTCGTCCTTGTGTAACAATGTATTGTGGCTAAACGATGACAGAGCTTAGGTTGTTATTGATCACTACTAGGAAGTTGCATATTGCCTTTCAGATGACACGAAAATAATTGACATTGGATGACCTTGAAGGGCATTACGCATTATTGTGGCTAAATGGTAAGTCATAGAGGCTCTGCCTAGGTGCCATTGGATAGGACGATGTCGACTTTCAGTTGGCTGTCAATAGTCACCATGTCAACATCTGCAGTGGTTTGGCCGCATTTTTCAATGCAAGGTTTCATCCTATATAATTAGTCGCCGACGCTAATAGAATCTCAGAAACGGTGAGAAATAGAGCCAACGTTGCTATTGATAATTATTTAGGAAGTCACGTATTGCATTTTATATTATACAAAAATCATTCACCTTAGATCATCACGCACTATTATGGTTAAACGGTGAATCGTAAGTGTCGGTGATGGTGTCTTTGGATAGGGCGAGGCGACTTACTGTAAGTTGTCAATAGGCAATAGCAACCATGTCTTCATCTGCAGCGATTAGGGTTGGCCGCAATTTAATTTCAACGCAAGGTTTTAACCTATTAGTCGCCGTATCTCAGAAACGGTGACAGATAGGGCCAAGAGTAGCATGCCAATAAGAGCAGGCCATTCAGAAAACTGTTTTTTGGACTGCCACTACCAAAACAGTTTTTGGACTACCACTTCCAAGCCACCACTCGGGCCTACCAGAGCAACCGGCGCAGCGGACCTGCGACGCAAAGAGGCGTGCTAAACTTGTCTAAAAGCCAAAACTGTTTCAGCTTTAGGGCCCCCCTGACCTCCCACCAGGGGCTCTGCCCCTGAACCCTGCTAGGGGCTCCTCCCCATACCCCCGTTACAGGCTCGCGCTCCGCGCACTTGTCATGCCCCTTTTTTGCCAAATCCTAAATACGCCACTGCCGGCATACGGTCGGCCCATCCTAGCGGAAGTTGGGCTTTTTGTTAACCGTGGCATAAGCATTTACTTATTTTCATTTATCATACGTTGTTTTGTTACTATAATTAGCACACGTTGCTTTGTTTTGATTAGCGTCTGTCAGCTGTGACGAGGTACTTTAAATGATATTAATGTTTGCGAAACAGTTATCAAATTTTACTACTATTTATTAATGACGTTAGAAACCTGTGTTGTCACAGAAAATGTAAACTGCCGTGTGAATTAATAATTACGACATTATTATCAATGCGTCACTGATGCTCGTGTACCGGTAGCCATGGCTCACAGCGTCATATTCAGTATCTCACTATAGATCACAGCTGACACCGTGGCGTAGCCATAAATTTTATTTGGGGGGCCTCGTCTGGGGAAGACTTCCGAATGGGCACACTTACAATATTTTGCATATGAACGGATTAGGGGGCGATCTAAAAAGGGACGAAAAATTTTTGGGGTTTGAGCGTCGGAAAATTTTAGGGGGCAAAAAGAATAGGCGGCGAAAAAGAATTTCGGCGTAGTCTCCGTCGGTCGCCTGACTTTCCCTATCTTTGCCTACCTACCTACGTACTACTTACCTTACCTACCTGCCTACCTACCTAGACACTTACCCTATGCGTAGTCTTACCTATCTCTATCGGGTCCGAGCCGGAATCGATCCTAGGATCACGCGTTTACAACCGAAGTATTATACAGATATCGCTATCGAATCGCGTTAGCAGGTTAGCCTTAGAAGTAGACCTCATCCCGTTTTTTGTCACGTCAAATTTGGTCAAACAAATTACGCTTATACTTATACCAATTGTTGCAGAACGTGGTATAGAATAGAGGAAAAATAGGCAAACATGGTAAATTTAATGCATCAGCTTAACAGCATAAAAAACTTGAATGTAGAACGTGGCGACTCATAGCGAACTACGATAAACTAATTGACTGCGTCTCAGTCTAGTCACGTGATCTGGTCAAAGGTTATCTCAGAACGGTACTTTACAATAGAGATGTGCGGATTGTAAAATGTACTAAACCGGCATACCTTGATGAGTCACGATGTGGTACTTCACAACGAAGCGCTAACAATGACTTCAACATTTCTGATGTTGTCCATCATAATGCGCCCAAACGAACACTCAGCATTTCGTGAGAACTCTATCATATGTTTACTTGTGTTTCATTTAGTTAACGTTTTTGCATAATTATATAAATGTAATTTTAAATTGTATGTAAAAGTGCATAATTATTTTTCTGTTGTATGTTACAATAAAATTATTGTTGTTGCTGTGCGTCTGAATTTGTGCAAATACTGAATAAGCATCGACGAGAGTCTGCAGAGAAAACGAATTGCCTTGAACGTCCGACGCGCTATGAAAAAATTCGTTGCAACAGTTTATAGGCCTACTGCGATGAAAAATAAACTAAATAGTACTGCAGCATAACCACCAAGTGATCAGTTATAATGCGTAAACGCATAGTGTCCAAATCATTAGTCCCCTGTAATACAGAGTAACACGGTAATGGAAAAAGAACTGCGGTATTACCGCGATAAATGGGTAAATTTCTACAATAGGCTAATCCCACGGAAACGGAAAAAACTACGGTAGTTCCCACGGTAGTGGCCAAAAAAACAGTTTATTTCCTGCCGCATGCGTTGTAAAAGTGAACGCCATTCTGGACACTAGAATGTCATTGAGATCATGTGCGACGGACGACCACTACGTGCCACGAGGTATAGATCTGCAGGGGCACTGGGCACTTGCCAGTCAAGTAATTAACTAGTGTCAAGCACGTTAACACACTG